>Ga0155842_112_pt1 | contig 19904 bp, 18 predicted proteins | sample RifCSPlowO2_01_FD_107496 | JGI IMG/M metagenome (GOLD analysis project Ga0155842, IMG submission 107496) | Omnitrophica bacterium RIFCSPLOWO2_01_FULL_45_10b | reverse complement strand
CTTGGACAAGGCAAAGCAAGAGAAGCCCGATTTAATTATTTTGGACTTAATGCTTCCCAAGGTGGATGGGTATGAAGTATGCGCTACTCTGAAGCAAGACAGTCGGTACCAAAATATCCCGATTATTTTGTTTTCCGCCAAAGCTGCAGAGGAAGATCAAAGAATGGGCCTTGAAGATTGCGGTGCCGACGGTTATTTAACAAAACCCTTTGAACCCCAAGCGTTACTCAGTAAAGTTTCTGAGTTTCTGAAAGTGTGATTCAAAGGTTAAGAGGAGTATCCATCCATGCAGAAAACAGCGATGTCACTCGGTGAAAGTCTTGTAGCGGAAGGCTTGCTTCAGCCGGATCAGTTCAAGCAAGTTGAAACCGAAGCAAAACGTCTTCAAGAGCCATTTCAAAAAGTGCTCAAGCAGCTTCGGCTAATTGATGAAAAGCGCCTTATTTCTTTTCTGAGTGCCAAGTTTAATATATCAGCAGTTGAACTGACGCATCAGGCGATCCGGCCCGAAATTTTGAAAAGCATTCCAGAAAATCTAATCCGGAAGTTTGCCGTACTTCCTCTTCATAAAGTAGGGAAGCGCCTTACGGTGGTTATGAGCGATCCATTCAATCTCAACTTATTAGATCAGCTGCGTTTGAAAACCGGCCTTGATATTCAACCTGCTTTGGCTACCGAATCTGAAATTCGAAATGCGATTGAGCAGTATTATGGGCTGAAAAGCGATATTAGCGATATGGTTCAATCCATGAAGGAAGAATCGGTAGCATCGGTGGCAGCGATGCCCGTCAAACAAGCTTCGCAGTCGCGGGAAACCCGTTCGGAAGAAGCGCCGACGATTAAGCTGGTCAATACGATGATTGCTCAAGCGGTCCGTGACGGCGCAAGCGATATTCACATTGCGCCCGAAAAAGACCATGTAGTTGTCCGATATAGGATTGATGGTTTGCTTCATGAAGTGGACCGTTATCCGAAGGAATTACATTCCGGCGTTGTTTCACGCATTAAAGTCACCGCCAATTTGGATATTTCAGAAACCCGGACTCCCCAAGACGGGAGAGTGCGTATGGAATTGGAAAATCAAACGGTGGACATCCGTATTTCTATAATGCCGACCATTCACGGTGAAAATATTGTCTTACGGCTGCTTAATTTGAAAAGCGCTTTGATGTCCCTCGAGCAGCTTGGCATGTCGAAGGAATGCCTCGGGCACTTTAGAGGAATTATTCAGAAGCCTCACGGTATTCTGTTGATTACGGGGCCTACCGGAAGCGGAAAAACGACAACGCTTTATGCGGCACTCAATCAAATCAATAGCCCTGAAAAACATATCGTGACCATTGAAGATCCTGTGGAATATCAGTTGCCGATGATCCGGCAGATTCAGGTAAATCCGGCCGTCCATTTGACTTTTGCCAATGGTCTTCGCTCCATTTTGCGGCAAGATCCAGACATTATTATGGTCGGAGAAATTCGCGATAAGGAAACGGCCGAGATTGCAATTCAAGCCGCTTTAACAGGACATCTCGTTTTTTCAACGCTTCACACCAATAATGCTGCCTCGGCCGTAACACGGCTTCTTGAAATGGGCATTCAGCCTTTCCTTGTCGCTTCAACTTTGATGGGCGTTATTGCACAGAGATTAGTTCGGTCCATTTGCAAGGAGTGCCGCACGTCTTATCAACCAAGCGAAGCAGATCTTGGAAGTTTAAAGTCGGTGATTTCAGGAAGCCCAAAAGAAGCCGGGCTTCAACTTTATCGTGGAAAAGGCTGCTTGAATTGTAAGAAAACCGGATACCGCGGCCGATCCGGGATTTTCGAAATGTTAGTTCCGAATCATGAAATTCGAAAATTAGTGCTTGCCAAAGCGTCGAGTGAAGAAATCGAATTGCAAGCGGTGAAATCGGGGATGAGCATTTTGCGTCAAGATGGGTTCGAGAAAATTAAAAGCGGTGCCACAACGATCGAAGAAGTATTAAGGGCGACACAGGAGGCTGACTAATGCCCGCGTATGCCTATCAAGTTCGTGATCAGAGAGGAAAAAAGTTAAAAGGCATTATTGAAGCGGCCTCTCAAAAAATAGCTGCCGATAATTTGCTGCGCGAAGGCTATTTTGTTACCACAATTCAGCCCAATCAGTCCTTTTCATTTTCAAACGATTTCTTTTCCCTTTCAAAACCTGTTTCTTCAGATCAGCTCACAATGTTTTATTTCCAGTTGGGCAATCTGGTTGAGGCTGGAGTCCCTTTGCTCGCCGCTTTACACGCTGCGGCAAAGCAGAGTGAATGTGAAAGCTTTAAAAAGATCGTGCAAGATTTAGCCTCGCGCGTGGAAGGCGGTATGAGTTTTTCGGAAGCGCTCAGCTGTTATGAGAAAACATTCCCCATGCTCTACCGGAGCATGATTCGCGTGGGTGAGACAAGCGGAAAATTAGCCGAAACGCTCCGCTATGTTTCTGAATTAAATGAAGCAAATGATGAATTGAAACATCAAGTCCGTTCAGCTCTTGCTTATCCCATTGTGCTCATGACGGCCAGCATTGCGGTGATTATTTTTATGGTTGTTTGGATTATTCCTACATTCACAATGATTTTTCAGAAAGCCGGCATCCCGCTCCCTCTTCCTACGCGCGTCGTATATGAGCTGAGTTTATGGCTTCAGTCGAATCCGTTATTGGCTGCAGGGTTTCTTTTAATCTTCGTGACCGGGTTTCAATTTTTAAATCGCGTTCCAACAGTGAAATATTTTTTAGATCGATTTTGGCTCTCAACTCCAAGCCTAGGCCTTTTAATCCAAAGGGTTGAAGTTGCCCGTTGGAGCCGGAGCGTTGCCCTTATGCTTTCAAGCGGGGTACCGATCTTACAGGCTCTTGAGATTTCGGAAAATTTGACGCACAACCTCCTCATCCGAGATGTTTTAACCCAAGCCCGGACTGGTGTTCAGAGCGGAGGAAAATTGGCCGATAGCCTTGGGAAAAGCGCCGCGTTTCCCCTTGATGCGCTTCAGATGATTGCGACGGGCGAAAGTTCTGGAATGCTCGACAAAATGCTTTATAAGGTCGCCAATTTTTATGACCAGTTGATTCAACGCACACTTAAAAAAGTGACAGCGATGATTGAACCCATTTTTATACTTTTCATGGGAGGAATTATCGCCTTCATCATGTTGTCGATTTTACTGCCAATTTTTGACATGATTAAGATTTTTAATCCTAGTTAGAGCCGGTAATTAGAATCATAAGATAAGATCATTAATACTTTGAATAGGGAATACATCATGAAGTCAAAGAAAAAGAGGAGAGCAACTATGAAGTTAAGGAAATCGGAAAAGGGTTTTACCTTAATCGAAATCTTGGTGGTGATTACCCTGATTTTGATTATTGCCGGGATTGCGCTGCCGAGATTTGCGGGCGTTACCGATGAAGGCAGGAAAGCGAAAGCAAAAGCAGAGCTTAAGACCGTTCAATCGGCTCTTGAGTCTTATTTGCTGAATACGACCTCAACGGTTCCCACCGCGACCTGGGCTGCTTTGGAAACAGCTCTTGAGGCTGCTACGCCGCGGCTTGTGGGCGAAATGAGCACCTTTTATGATCCGTTCGGAGCGACCGCCACGACTAATTATTCAGTCGCGAAGTCTTCGAACAGCAAGTATTACGTGCTCTCTTCCGTTGGCCCGGACAAAACAGCTGATATCACGGGCATTGGCGATACCGGTACGGTGGCCGGCGGTCCTGATGACGATGTTTTTGTGACCAATGGGAATCTGTAAGGGTCGGAGCGTAAAAAAGGGCTTTACCATCTTAGAAGTTTTGGTTGCATCACTTCTCGTGGGGCTTGGCATATTCGCCATTATGGAAGCATTCAATCGAGGCTATCTTGGGGTAGGGCAGGTTGAGGATTATTCTCTGGCGCTTTCCTTAGCACAGGAGAGAATGGAGGAAATTCAAGATACCGCATTCGCGAGCGTAACGAGCAGCACGAAAGCTGCTGTTACAGGATTTTCCGATTTCCAGCGCGAAGTGGTTGCGACCAGCCCCCATGCCGATTTGAAGCAAGTTGTTGTGACAGCTTATTGGACCGTTCCCAATGGGGAAAATAACGTGGCATTAACTTCTTATGTGGCGAACGGCAGTTAACTTTTTTGAGCAATCTGATGAAACGATGCAAAGGAATCACGCTTCTTGAAGTTGTTTTCGCAATCGCGTTGATTGTGTTTCTCGTCAGTGCGGTTATGGCTGTTTACATTGTTTCGCTTCAAGGATGGGACAATCTCGGCCATCGGAATGATATTCGCGAAAAACTTCATTTTGCCGTTGAACGAATGGTTCGCGACGTTCGCGAGGCCAAAGCGATTTCAGTTACAAGCAATGCTCTGATGCTAACACTCAATGAAAGCGGTTCGGACAATAATTACATTTATTACCTTCATAATTCTTCAGACTCATGCCCGATGACTTACAGCCAAGCAACGTACGACCTCAGAAGAACAACTTTTACATCGGGAAGCTTGCCGGCGACTTTGAATTGCGCGCGATTCACCTATGGGAGCGGAGAAATCATTGCAAAAGGTTTAACGCCTCCGACGGGTAATACTTCCATTACGAAAACCGGCAACTATGCAGCCTTAAAATTGGAAGGGATTGAAGGCAACGATAAGCTTACGATACGCGGAGAGGTCAGGGCAAGAAATGTTTAAAGAAAAAGGATTTGTTTTACTCCTTACCCTTGTGTTGATGGTGACACTTTCGGCTCTTGCGGGAAGCCTGATCCTTTCTCTGACCACCAACTTCAGAAATGCTTCTTTCCAAACGAACGATGCAAAAGCGTTTTGGCTTGGCGAGGCCGGGATTTCTGATGTGATCAAACGTTTGAAAAATAACGAGCTCACCATTGCCAATGGGGCGACGGATAGTACGTCAATGCAAAATATTGCCTTTGGAAGCGGGACCTATTCAGTGACCATTGCAAGGAATGGAACTACGTACACTCTCACTTCGACGGGAACCGTTGATAGCCAAAGCCGCCAAGTTGTACAAAGCGTTGTAGTTGGTACAGGCGCCTCTCCGGCATTTAGCTACGTTCAGCATTCGGAACGCAATCTGAACTTCAATAATTCAACAGGTACAGTCACAGGTAATGTCAGCGTTGGCAACAATCTTCAAAATTCCGGCGGCATTACGTTTGTAGGAACTGTGACTCAAGATTCAGCTGTAGCCACCCCAACCGTGAACACTGCTTCCTATCAAGCGATTGCCAATACAGTCGTTACGGGAACTAAGACATTTACAGCGGGAACCTACAGCGGCATTTGGTATGTGACGGGCAACGTTACCATTCAGTCAAATGTGACGATCAATGGCACCGTGATATCATCAGGAGGTCATATTACATTTGCCAATAACGCGACAAATATCACAGTTACCCCTTCTACAGGCTATCCTGCTTTGGTTGCTGCCGCTTCGAATAAGGATGTTGTGGGAACGCGAAACAGCAGTTTGAGCATTTCCGGTTTGATTTATGCCGGCCGGGACATTAGTTTTAATCGAAATAGCGGCACGTTCGCCGGCACCATGATTGCAGGCAGAGATATTCTCTTGCGAAATTTGATTCCACTCAATGTAACTTATGCCTCAGAAATTTTGACCAGTCCTCCGCCATATTTTTCGGGCGGTGGCGGGACAACGGTGACAAAGAATAAGGATTGGAATGAAATATAACCACACGATGAAATCAATTTTCTTTGGATTGATGCCGGGTAGTTTGAGAGGATTTTCCATGATTGAATTAGTTGTCGTTTTGGTTTTAATCTCGATCGTTATGGGCGTTTTCATTATTCGGATGAGCGGGGTTGAGGATCAAAAATTCCGCGAAACTGCGCGCGGGGATTTGCGGACGATTCAAACGGCGATTAACGCTTATTATTTAAATCATAGCAATGTTTATCCGGCAGGATCAGACTGGCAGAATAACGATTTGGTGAATGATAATCCACGCGTCTTACGGCAGGCGCTTTATGATCCATTTCGCTCAGCCAATACCGAATATAGTTATGACACAAGTTCCGATGGTAAGTATTACGTTGCGTTTTCTTATGGGCCGGACCGTTCTGCTGATATCACAGGAATTAGCACAAGTGGGAATTTAAGCGGCACAAGCGATGACGATGTTTTTATCACAAATGGAACCGGAAACTTTGGTGCATAGATGGATTTGCCGTTAACCCGTACAAATGTTGATACAGGAAATGCGTTAAGCAAAACGATGCCTCAGCATAAAAAAGAGCAATCATTTTTGGCGATGGAATTTAGTTCCAGCGCAGTGAAATTCGTTCGGCTGCAAGAAACGGATGGCACATTGCAGCTGCTTCAGGCCAATTCATGCTCTATTCCAACCAGCGAAGATCCGAAGATGCAGGATGAATTTTGGGAACAGGCAGCGCGGCAACTCCTTTTGCATGAGAAACTCGGCAATCAAAATTTGATCCTTTCCGTCAATAGCCTTCACGCTTGTTTCTCTCAGTTTGTCATTCCAAAGATCCCTCGAAAGGAATTAAAGGAAACTTTGAAGTGGAAAATGAAAAATGAAATACCGTTTCCGATCGAAGAAGCGGTGCTGGATTGGCGGCTTTTTGAAATGAAATCGGAAGAGAAAAATCGGCAATTCTCAGCTCTGGTCAGCGCCCTCCCGCAAGAATTGCTTGAGCGTTTTATGCGCCATTTACCCAAGCATATTTCAAAATCGACAGTTCCGGCTTCCGCCGCTTATTCTATAGAAGGGATGCCAAATACTTTTTCCATTTCCCAGCATCGGCTTGTCGTGGTTGTTGATATAGGACATTTGATTACTGAAATTGCTTTCTACAAAGATGGGAAGCTTAGTTTTTTGAGGAAAATTGCTTTTGGCGGAAATGTCCTGAACCAATGCTTATCTCAGTCTCTTACGTCTGAGCAAGGCCGCATGGCCCTTACGTTAGAAGAATCGGAGCAGGCGAAGCGGCAGGAAAACCTTTTCGATCCAGCGAACCAGAAAATGATTGCCGGAAAAATTGAAGTTTCAAAATTATATCCTTTGATTCGTCAGGAACTTGAAAAATTGAGCGGCGAAATTACGCGTTCTTTGGATTATTATGCCCAGGAGCATGGTCAGAAAGCAAATATCATTTTCATCACCGGTGGCACAAGCCGCATGAAAGGGTTGAGAGAGTTCCTGGCTCAGAATCTTGAGATTCCCGTCGAGCCGATTTCTCTAGCGAGAGACCTTAAAGTTTTAAAAACAATTCCGGAGAGTGAATTGGATTTATATTACCGATTGATTAGCGTTGTCTTAGACCGGAAAAACGCTCCCGTCGAACATTTCTCGGCCATTGAAAAAGTTGCCAAAAGTCTAACGCTGTCCTTTTCATCCCCAAAAACTTCCGCCGTCATTTTAGCCATTTTAGTAGCGTTGGCAAGCGGCATGTCATGGCGGTATCAGCAAATCGTTCACAAAACACAGCGTTTGAAAGCCGAAATTGCCGGTTTGAAAGGCGGATTTGGCGAGGCCCAGAAAATCCAGGCGCTTGAGGACCAGGTAAATCAAGGAAAAATTCTAACCTCCGCGATTTTGACCAAAGAGCCTTATTGGGAAGAAGCGTTTCGTGAGTTAGCGCATGCATTTCCGAAAAATGTCATTCTCACCGACGTGAGTTATGACCAAAATTCATTTATTTTAACCGGGACTGTTCCTCGGTCCGGAAGCGAAACTTCGGTTTCGGATCTTCTACTTTCCTTGGAAGGGCCAATTTTTCGGAAGGTTACTCTGATTAATACAGAGCAAAAAAGCGGTACCCTAACCTTTACGATACGGTGTGAGGTGCTGTAGTGAATCAAAATTTTAGCGTTGTTTTAAACAAAAAAGTCATGCGCTTGGGGATCCTAGTCGGTACGGGCGTGATCTTGCTTGTTATTTTTTGTATTTTGGCCAAGCAATCCGACGCGGCCCGGCAAAATTTCTATGTGCTTCAAAAGGAACTTGAATTGTACCGGTCCGGAATTTGGCGGCTTGAGAAATTGAATCCCGAAGAGTTAAACGCGCAGCTTGAAAAAGCGAGAGCGCATTTCGGATCATCTGAAAATCTTGCGGTTTTGATCGGAGAAATTATGGAGTGGGCGAACAGTCACTATCTTGCCATCGCTTCCATTGCCCCGGGTCAAAAAACGGAAATCACCGGAGAGAAAAATGAATCTATCGCTATTTTAGACCGCATCCCTATTGGCATACGTTTGAAAGGAAGTTATGAAAATCTAGCCGCTTTTTTAGCCCAATTGGGATTATTTCATCATGGAGTGATCAAAGTTGATCGCTTCCGATTAGGCTCGGAGGGAGCGGATCCCGCTCATTTAGCGCTTGCTCTTTCCGCTTCGGTTTACGTTGCAAAAAACGATAAACAAGATGTCTTAAGGGATACAATCGTTCAGACGGGTCTTGTGCCACGTTTGGCAGCCAGAAGCCGCTTTGAAGCGATTAAACGGAACCCTTTCGCGAAGGCAGCGGAGGTGGAAATTCCGGTTTTACCGGGTAAGAAGAAGATCAATCTTGAAGGCATTATTTATGATCCTGCCCAACCCATTGTTTTGATCAATGGTGAAACCAAGGGCACCGGTGATTACGTAGAGGGAATGAAAATTATAGAGATTCAACCCGGTAGCGTTGTGTTCGATCAAGAAGGCGAAAAAATTACCATTCAATTGGGAAATTAAAGGGTCAAAAAGGAGAAACCAATGCCAAGAAAAATTTTATTGGTGGATGACGATCCGGATATCATTAATATGCTGGCCATGCGTTTGGGGAAATTGGATTTTCAAGTGATCAAAGCGCATAGCGGAGAGGAAGCGCTTGAATTAATGGAGCGTGAGCTGCCCGACGTTGTCATCTCGGACGTTCATATGGGCGGTATGAGCGGGTTTGATCTATGTGCACAGGCCAAAAACAATGAGAAAATCAAATCAATTCCGGTCATTCTTTTATGCGGTGACGATCAAAGCCATGCGCAAGTGTTGTCAGGATCCGCCGCCACGAGTTTTTTCGTTGAAAAACCATTCAAAGCCGACAAACTTTTGGAAACCATTGAATCGGCCTTTACTTCTTCACGTTCTAACAGTTCTCGTGAGAAGCACATTCTTTTGGTGGACGATGAACCTGAAATCTTAGAAATGCTAGGGTCATTTTTTTTGGAAAGCGGTTTCAAAGTGACGACAGGGCGCAATGGCTTCGAAGCGCTTGAGCAAATGTATCGGTCTAAACCTGATATTATTTTGCTCGACTTATTTATGCCGCAAATGGATGGCTTTGGCTTTCTCAATGCGATGAAAGTAAAACCTCAGTTTTCTGGCATCCCTGTCTTGGCGATGAGCGGCCATTACGCGGAGGGCGAGATTGGCCTTGCCCGGAAAAAAGTTGAAGGATTCGTTGCAAAGCCGTTTACTCCCGATGCTATTTTTGAGCAGATAAAGCAAATCAAAGGTTTTTAAGAGTTTTTTCTACCAAGAATCATCCTGCCTTACAATTGGCATAGATTTTGATAACCTATATGCCACCACAAAGAGTTTGCTAAAATTAAGGAGTTTATCAAGACTTAAGGCGACAAAATTGTACTACCTGTTTAGCACGGTCGTACATTTTTGTATTTAAATAGTGTAGCTCCAGTTAGTTTGCTAAAAATAGAGTATAAAAAGTGATGCAATTACCATGGCAAGAACTTCAAATTTTGAGCTTAAACGGGCAAAGCAAAGTATCGCGCTACTTTATGAAATTAGCCGCGCGGTGGTTTCAAATCGATATTTAGAGGAAATTCTTTCGCTTGTAGTAAATCTGACGGCTGAATTGATGCATTCAAAAATTTGCTCTCTCATGCTTTTAGAGGGAGAAAAGCAGGAATTAGTGATTAAGGCAACGCAAAGTTTAAGCGAGATATACCGGACGAAACCACCTATTAAGGTAGGAGAAAGTGTCAGCGGACGTGCCATGCTTTATCAGCGGCCGATTACTGTCCTAGATGTAACTCTAGATAAGGATTATAAGTATCCTGAAATTGCTCGTGCAGAGGGATTGAAATCGCTCGTTTCCGTTCCCATGATGGTCAAAGACCGGGCCATCGGAGTCTTGAATTGTTATACAACGGAGGAGCGCGAATTCACGCACGATGAAATTCAAATTCTTTCGGGTGTGGCCAATCAGGCTGCTTTAGCGATTGAAAATACAAAACTTCTCGCTGAGAAAATCGTGGCGGTGGAAGCCGTGGAAACAAGAAAAAAGGTAGAGCACGCAAAGAGCATTTTAATGAAACGGCATCAAATTAACGAAAAAGATGCGTACCGAATGATTCAAAAGCAAAGTATGGACAAACGGAGATCTCTTAAGGAAGTGGCCGAAGCCATTATCGTATCTGAGGACATCGCGATCATAAACTGATTTTCTGAATAAGCGGAAAACAGAGGCGTTTTCCGAAATCTTTTTAGATTTGGACAAAGGCGTTCAACTGAAAAATGTTGAACGCCTTTTTTTATTGAGGCCACAACTTACAGAGCTTGCGATGTAAGTTGTTAGGCCGAAATAAATCCGCCAAGTAGTGTGGCGGATTAAAGAAATAAAGGAGTAAATAAATATGGAACTTAAGCATCTTGTAGTCATCGGCAACGGTATGGCAGGAATGGCTTGTGTCGATGAGATTTTAAAGCGTAAGCCTAATTTTAGAATTTCTGTCTTAAGTGAAGAACCTTATTACAACTATAACCGAATTCTTTTATCTGCCGTTTTGTCGGGCGAAAAGTCCGTTGAAGAAATTTATATCAATACCAAAGAATGGTACGACACAAACAACATCATGCTTTGCCAGGGTGTGAAAGCCGTAGACGTTGATTCCAAGAATAAAGTTGTCATCACGAACGGAGGGGCTTCGATCAATTATGATTTGTTACTTCTTGCAACGGGGAGCAATGCATTCGTTCCGCCCATTGAAGGAGTAAGCAAAGAAGGTGTTTTTACATTTCGCAACATGACGGATACCAATCGAATTTTGGAATCCTGCAAGTCTTCGAAACACGCTGTTGTGATCGGCGGCGGTCTTTTGGGTTTGGAAGCCGCACGCGGTATTTTAAATCAGGGCGTTCGGGTTACCGTTGTTCATCTGATGGACCGGCTCATGGATGTGCAGCTTGATACGGTTGGAGGATTTTTTCTAAAACGTGAAATAGAAAAACTAGGCATTTCTGTTCTCTTGAGTACCAATACCGCAAAAATAATGGGAGAAAAACGGGTGGATGGTGTCATGTTCAAAGATGGCTCGATTGTGGAAGCAGATATGGTGGTGATTGCCTGCGGCATTCGTCCCAATGTGGAGCTTGCGAAGAAGGCAGGCCTTACGGTCAATAAAGGTATTGTGGTGAATGATTTTATGGAAACGAGTGATCCGGATATTTTTGCTGTTGGTGAGTGCGTCGAACATCGCGGAAAAATCTATGGTTTGGTGGCACCGCTTTACGATCAGGGAAGAGTTCTTGCCGCTACCATTACGGGTGACAAGGGACCTCTTTACGAAGGCTCTGTGCTGGCAACAAAGTTGAAAGTGATGGGAATTGAACTTTTTTCAGCAGGAGATTTCAAAGCCGAAGAGTCGGACAAGGAAGTAGTGGCTTACCAAGATCATGCTTTTGGTGTTTATAAAAAAGCGGTGATTCATAAAAATCGGCTCGTTGGCACCATCTTGATCGGAGATACATCGGATGCCAGCCGTTTCCTTGAAATGATTCGCAAGCAAGAGCGCATTGGAGAAAAAAGGCAGAGGCTTCTTTTTGAAGAACCTCCGGCCGTCGCTGGTTCTCCCACTGATGTTATGTCTCGACCTAATTCAGACACTATTTGCGGATGTATCGGTGTGACCAAAGGCCAAATTGTAGAGGCTATCCGCGCCAAAGGATTAAAAACAGTTTCTGAAGTCAAATCGTGCACAAAGGCTTCATCGGGTTGCGGAACCTGCGCCGGTTTGGTGCAGGGTATTTTGAAAGCAGTCGCCGGCGCTGATTTTCAAGAAGAGAAAAAAGATGTTTTATGCGCTTGCGTCCCATTTCCGAAAGAACAGCTCCGCATTATGATTCAAACGCAGGAATTAAAAGCGGTTCAGGACATTTTAGATATCTATGGCAACGGAATCGGCTGTTCCTTATGCAAACCGGCTTTGAGCTTTATCGTTGATGAGGTTCATTGCGGTAACCATAAAGAGGACCGCTCTTCGCGTTTCATCAACGATCGTGTTCATGCCAATATTCAACGGGACGGCACTTTTTCTGTGGTTCCCCGCATGCGGGGCGGAGTAACGAGTGCCGCAGAATTACGCAAAATTGCGGATGTAGCAGAGAAATACAAAGTTCCGATGGTAAAAGTAACCGGCAGCCAAAGGCTCGATTTGCTCGGTGTCAAAAAAGAAGATCTCCCCAAAATATGGGCCGAGCTTGGAATGACCTCTGGTTATGCCTATGCCAAAGCAGTGCGAATGGTGAAATCCTGTGTCGGAACCGATTTTTGCCGCTACGGGACTCAAAATTCCATTGAAACCGGCATTCAATTGGAAACGCTTCTTGAGGGTCTTTATACGCCGGCCAAAGTCAAAATGGGTGTTGTGGGATGTCCCCGGAATTGTGCCGAGGCTACCGTGAAAGATATTGGGCTTATTGGCATCGAAGGCGGCTGGCAAGTGGTAATCGGCGGAGCGGCAGGTAAGCGTGTGCGCGCTGCTGATATTTTGGTAACGGTTAAGACCACCGAAGAAGCGCTTGAGTCTGCTTTGCTTTTTTTCCAGTACTACCGCGAATGCGGCGAATATTTGGAGCGCACATATGATTTTGTAGAGCGGGTTGGTCTTGAAAAAATCAGATGCGAAACAGTTCTTGCTTCTGAAGAAACGAAAAAAGGTTTACTGGACCGTTTGGCGAAAGCGAAAGCAAAGTCAGTGAACCCTTGGGATGTGGAGTCGAAAGAGCCAATTCATCCAATGCAATTTCATGACTTGGTACTTCCTAAAGAAGCAGAAGCATTGATTGAGAGTGTGCAATGAACCCCGTTAGACCTGAATTTTTTAACCTCGGGTGGACATTTAAAAAAACAGCGGCGAGTGCTTTCTCGAGATTTTCTAAGGCAAGCTCGTTGGAGGAGGTCTAACGGGGTGAAAGACATGACGATGCGCAAATGGTATTCGATTGCTGATATCAACACCATTCCTCGAAAAGAGGGAAGGCGGGTTGATTGCGGAGATTTTGAACTCGCTCTTTTTAATTTGGGCGATAAATTTGTTGCCACAGATAACCGTTGTCCTCATAAAGGCGGGCCACTTGCGGATGGAATCGTTGCGGGGAAAGCCGTGTTTTGCCCTTTGCATAATTGGAAGATCAATCTTGAAAACGGTTGTGCCTTAACGGGCGGCGAGGGATGTGTGAAGACCTATCCAGTGAAGGCTATGAATGGAAAAGTTTATGTAGCCCTTGAGGAAGGTATGTTTCATCAGGCTGAAGGGAAAATGGAAAGTGTTGCTGAGCCTTCAAGTGCGGCGGATATCAATTAGCGCGATAAATTTTGAGAAAAGAGGCATGATTTCGTGTCAGAACAATTTGATTTAATTGATTTATTGGATGAGCAAAATTTGCCCCTCAAGAATCGGGTTAATGAAGAAGGTTACTACGCTCCTACTTTAATTCCGATTGAGCCGCTTGAAGAAGGGGAACAATATCGATTTCACTTTGATATGTCGCGCTGTGTGGGATGTCAATGCTGCGTTGTGGCTTGTAATGAACAAAACAACAATCCCGCCGAAGTTAATTGGCGAAGAGTTGGAGAAATCGAAGGGGGAATATATCCCAATGCCAAGAAATATCATCTTTCCATGGCTTGTAATCATTGCTTGGACCCATCTTGCCTGACAGGTTGCCCCACGGACGCATATGTCAAATTAGAAGATGGAATTGTAAAACATCAAGCCGAAGAATGTATTGGCTGCCGCTACTGCACATGGAATTGCCCTTATGGCGTACCGCAATTTAATCCCGAACGCAATATCGTTACCAAATGCGATATGTGCCACAGCCGCTTAAAAGCAGGCGAGCTTCCGGCTTGTGTGGGCGCTTGTCCTGAAAGCGCCATTCAAATTGAAAAAGTAAATATCAAAGAATGGCGCGAGAATCATTCCCAAGCTGATGCGCCGGGGATGCCTGATTCCAATATAACAATTTCAACAACCAGAATTACCGTACCCAATCATTTTCCAGAAAGTATGCTCAAAGCCAATCACCATCAGATTCAGCCGGCAGAACCTCATACCTCATTAATTTTCATGACGGTTCTAACTCAACTTGCAGCTGGCGGGTTTCTTACGCTTTGGCTTGGCGATCTTTGTTCGCATTTCATTAATTTTTTGAAGCCCCTTCGAAATTTTTTGCCGTTTGGAGCGAGTGGAATGCTGGTTGTCACCGGAATTGCTTTATTTGCGGCTATTTTCCATTTAGGACGGCCGCTTTACGCCTACAAAGCCTTAAAAATGTGGAAGCGCTCTTGGCTTTCTCGCGAAGTTCTTCTGTTTGCTCTTTTTTCAAATTTGGGCGCCGCATATGCCAGCCTTCAAATCGCAAATCATTTTTGGAAGCTGTCTCTTCCGTTTGGCTTACTTTCCGTGATCGGCGGCCTCGTGGCATTTTTTGGTTTGGCCGGAATTTATGCGAGTGCCAAAATTTATCTCGTTCCCGCACGTCCTGCCTGGAATACAAATCGAACACCGCTTCGTTTTTTTCTTACCGGTTTTATTTTAGGGCCTTTGTTTGCTTTGGTTGTTTACTCCGTTTATTCCAGCATTTCTTTAACATTGCAAGGCCCCTATTTCCAAGGGCCTGCTTTTGCCTTTCTTTTAATTTCAGCAATAAGTGGTCTTTTGCAATTAGTCGTTCTCTTGGCACGGCTTTTTTCCATTAGGCAAAATGAATCGGACGAACTTTATGGATCGACTTTTCTTTTGATTCATCGGTTTAAGAATTATTTTATTTCGAGGCTTATCTTGCTCATTTTAGGTTCTTTCTTGTTGCCTTTTACGCTGTTCCATTTATTGAGTTTTGGAAATTTACTGCCTGTAACCTTTATCAGTTTTTCAACAGCAAGTTTTGTTTTCTCACTTCTCGGAGAATTTTTAGGCCGATATCTTTTTTTTGTGACGGTGGTTCCAAAAAACATGCCCGGCTCTTTTTTTACGGCCGGAAGCGAGTAGGAAATTATGAAAACAAATTCAATGACAGAACGTATTTTGCGATCTGCCAAACGGCGTTTGGGGATTGATATTCAAAAGGAAAAGTACGCGTACGATATCGATGAGCAGTTCGGTTGGATGGCGAAAGCCAAAATTCCGGATCGCTGGGTAGCCACAACGTGTGGTTACTGCTCTGTGGGCTGCGGTATGTATATCGGCGTTAAAGATGGCAAAGCAGTGAGCGTTCGTGGGAATTCGGATCATCCTGTGAATGAAGGACGCCTTTGTCCGAAAGGACTTGCCGAGCATTATGCGATTACGGCGCCCAATCGGGCCAAATGGCCGCTTTTTAAAGTAGGAAAGAAAAAGTTTCGTCGTGTTGACTGGAATTGGGCCATTCGAACAATGGTCGAAAGGTTTCGAATCATTCAACAGCAATATGGTTACGAATCGCTCGGTGTCATTAGCACAGGACAATTGGTGACGGAAGAATTTTACGCTCTGGGCAAACTCGTCCAACTCGGGTTTCGAACGACTAATTATGACGGCAATACAACACTTTGTATGGCCAGTGCTGTTTCAGGGTACAAGCGCTCCTTTGGGAGTGACGGGCCGCCCGGAACTTATGAGGATTTAGAAAAATCGGATCTCATTTTTTTGATCGGGGCCAACATTGCCGACAACCATCCGATTCTTTGTTACCGTTTGGAAAAAAATATGAACAAAACCATGATCGTGGCTGATCCGCGCGTCACCAAAACAGCCATGATGGCCAATATTTATCTTCCGATTAAACCTCGGACTGATATTGCGCTGATCAATGGGATGATGCATGTAATTATTGAAGCAAATAAAGTGAATCAAGACTACATTCAAAATCATACGTCCGGGTTTAAGGAACTAAGCCGCCATCTTAAAAAGTACACTCCTGAATATGTGAGCACGCTGACCGGGCTTAGTGAAGAGCAAATCCGAAAGGTTGCACTTCTTTATGCTAACGCCAAAGCGCCTTTCATTGGTTGGACCATGGGAGTCAACCACAGCACTCAAGGGACCGAGACCGTAAACGTAATTTGCAATTTAGCGTTGATCACTGGAAATGTTGGCCGAGTGGGCGCATCGCCCTTTTCGATTACCGGGCAATGCAATGCCATGGGCACGCGCGAAGCAGGGTTTGCCTCAAGTCTTCCCGGCTATAGAAAGTTTGAAAATCAAAACCATCGTTCGGAACTTGCGGCGTTGTGGGGCGTTGAGGAAGAGATCATGCCATCGGCTCGCGGAATGGCCTATCCTGACATTATTGAAGGGGTGCTGAGAGGGAAGATTAAAGGGCTCTGGATTATTGCTACCAATCCATTGGTTTCGTTTCCCAATCAAAATTATTTGCTTGAGGCTTTGGAGAAACTCGATTTTCTTGTCGTGCAGGATGGATATCACCCCATTCCGACAAGCGAAGCAGCCGATTTGGTTCTTCCCGCGGCCGTTTGGGGTGAAAAAGACGGAACTTATACAAATTCCGAACGAAGAGTCAGTAAAGTAAATGCCGCTGTTCCGCCACCCGGGGAAGCAAAGCCGGATTTTGAAATCTTTCTTTTGGTTGCCAAAGCACTGGGTGTTTACGACAAGCTTTTCGGCGGTTGGACAAAACCCGAGGATGCTTTCGAAGAATGGAAAAAGGTTTCGAGTGGGCGGCTGTGCGATTATTCGGGGCTTACTTATGAACTCATTGAAAAATATGGAGGAATCCAATGGCCTTTTCAGGCCGGTGAGATGCGTTCTCCAAGTGAGAGCATCCCGCTTTATAGGGATGGCATCTTTCAAACCGAAGATGGTCGCGCGAAACTTTGGATCGTTGAGAATGAAGCGCCTCCCGAAAGTCCTGATGGCGCATATCCCTTTTTACTGAACACAGGACGAACGGTAGAGCATTGGCACACACGGACGAAAACCGGTCAAATTCCATTGCTGAATCATTTGTCTCCAGAAGCGTGGGTCGAGATGAATTCTCGCGATGCAAAAAAACTGAAGCTTGAACAGGGAGATTATGTTCGTGTGGAGTCAAGGCGTGGAGCCATTGAACGCATTGTTCTTCGCGTCACAGAAACCGTAGCGCCAGGACAAATTTTTATCCCCTTTCATTATGCGGAAGCGAATGCCAATAACCTGACGGTAAATGCTTGTGATCCGTTTTCTCGTGAGCCTAACTATAAACAAGCGGCAGTTCGAATTGATAAGTTCGAAATGCCACTTCTTAAAAGGAGAAAACAATGAGAGTCAAAGATTTTATGAAAAGCGGACATCCACCGACGCTTTTTTCGGCGTTTTTGTATTTTGATATTAGTTTCATGGTATGGGTTCTCATCGGAGTTTTGGGGGTTTATATGGCAAAAGATTTTGGCCTTACGGCAAGCCAAAAAGGTTTTATGGTGGCCATCCCTATCTTAGGAGGTTCTCTTGTTCGGATTCCCCTCGGTCTTCTTGTGGACCACATCGGGCCCAAGAAAACAGGAATTCTGGGTCAGCTCATGGTGATTTTTCCGCTCCTTGGGATTTGGCTTTTCGGTTCGCATTTGAATTCGATTTTGGCTTTTGGGTTATTTCTCGGAATTGCCGGAGGAAGTTTTGCCGTCGCTCTTCCGTTAGCGAGCCGGTGGTATCCACTGCAGCATCAAGGAATGGCTTTGGGGATTGCAGGAGCAGGTAACAGCGGAACGGTTTTGGCTTCTCTTTTTGCACCGCGCCTTGCCGAATATTTCGGCTGGCGAAATGTGTTCGGTCTTGCCATTATTCCCGTTATTTTAACGCTTCTGCTCTTTATGGTTTTGGCAAAGGAAAGTCCAGCTCAGCCGAAACCAAAAAAATTGGTCGATTATTTTTCAATTTTGAAAGTAGCCGATACCTTTTGGTTCTGCTTTTTTTACAGCATTACCTTTGGCGGCTTTGTTGGACTTGCGAGTTTCCTTGGGATCTTCTTTCACGATCAGTACGGATTGAGCAAAGTAATGGCGGGGAATTTTACGGCACTCTGTGTTTTTGCCGGGAGCTTTTTTAGGCCTATCGGCGGCTACTTGGCAGATCGTTTTGGAGGAGTTCGAATATTAACCCTTCTTTTCGGTTGTATCGGATCCTTCATGTTGGGAGCCGGTACGCTGCCACCTCTTGCTCTTGCTACGGTTTTGATCTTTCTTGGGATGACTTGCCTTGGCATGGGGAATGGGGCCGTTTTTCAGCTCGTTCCGCTGAGGTTCCAAAAAGAGATCGGAGTGATTACAGGTATCGTAGGAGCAGCGGGAGGAGCGGGAGGATTTTTCCTTCCTACCTTCTTAGGCTTCTTTAAAGATGTCGCAGGTTCCTATGGAGTCGGCTTCACGGTTTTTGCTTCCGCAAGCTTCAGTGCTCTTGTGATCCTGCAGGTTGTGCAGAGCGGATGGACCTTTCACAATATTCTTTCTCAAGTTCCCGGCGGGTTCCAGCCCGAAGTTGCTTTTGAGAAGGCGAGGAAATGAAGAACAAATCATTCAAAGGAAAGAAAGAAAGAGGTTTCGATGAAGGATCAATTCGGAAGAGAGTTGACGTATCTGAGAATATCAGTCGTGGACCGTTGCAATTTGCGCTGCCTTTATTGCATGCCGGCTCATGGCGCAGGTTTTGAAACATGGGATGATTTGTTGAGCTATGAAGAAATGGTAAAGCTTGTCGAATATTTTTCGGAACTCGGCATTCGAAAAGTGAGAATCACAGGCGGGGAACCTTTGGTTCGAAAAGACATTGCAGAACTTATGTTTCGAATCAAAGAGATTCCGGGAATTCACGAATTAGCCCTTTCCACCAACGGCGTTTTTTTGAAGGGGCAAGTTCAAAAGCTTCAAGCTGCTGGTTTGGATCGAATCAATATTAGCTTGGATACGCTTAACCGGAATCGTTTCCTTCAAATTGCGCGGCTTGACCGGCTATCGGAAGTTTTAGATGGAATTGAGGAAGCAGTGGCAAGCGGTCTTCATCCCATCAAAATCAACACTGTGCTCATGAAGGGGATTAATGAAGATGAAATTCTAGATCTCGTTCGTTTTGCAATCGACAAATCGATTGAGGTACGTTTCATTGAACTGATGGCTACCAATGGTTTGGTGCAGCTTGATCCGCAAGAAAGGTTCTTCAGCACCGAAGAGGCGAAGGAGCGAATCGAAAGGGAATATGAATTAATACCGTTGGACAGTTATTTTTCATCACCGGCCCAGGTTTTTTCGATCATGGGGACAAAAGCCCGTATCGGATTTATCAGCCCGATTTCCAATTACTTTTGCGCCCGATGCAACCGCCTGCGCCTTAAAGCCAATGGAATGTTGAAAACTTGCCTCCATGGAAAGGAAGATTTGGATTTGAAAGCGCTTCTGCGCTCAGGAGCGTCAGCAGAAGAAATCAAGCGAAGGATTCAAGAAGTAGTTTGGGTACGGCCAGAGCAGCATTTTTTAAATGAACTTCAAATGAAACATCAAGATTTCCAAATGTCTCATGTGGGTGGATAAAATGGGAATTAGAATCAAATTATTCGCGGTATTAAAAGAAATCGCGGAGCGCAGCAAAACGATACTTGAAGTGCCGAAAGAGATTTCATGCGGGGAAATCCGCCATACAGCACGGCGGATCCC
>Ga0155842_107_pt2 | contig 20658 bp, 22 predicted proteins | sample RifCSPlowO2_01_FD_107496 | JGI IMG/M metagenome (GOLD analysis project Ga0155842, IMG submission 107496) | Omnitrophica bacterium RIFCSPLOWO2_01_FULL_45_10b | reverse complement strand
TACGCTCCAGCCGCACCGACGCCAATAAACTGAGCCGTTAAAAGTTTGGTACCGCCGCCGAAAAACAAACCGTTTCCGGTTGTGTTTGGGCTTACCCAATCTTGCGCAAACAACCCTACACACAAGGTGCCGAAAACACCGTTAACAAGGTGAACGGCTGTAGCGCCTACAGGATCATCGACGTGTATTTTGTCAAAGAAAATTACCGCAGGAACCACAATAAAACCCGCAATTAAACCAATAAGCGCAGAACTTCCAACGCTGACAAAAGCGCAGGGTGCGGTAATGGCTACAAGCCCTGCAAGGCATCCATTAATAGTCATCCCCAAATCAGGTTTCTTAAGAAGAACCCATGAGGTAATGGTTGAACCTAAAACTCCCGTGGCCGCGGCCATATTGGTGGTCAGGCAAATATGCGATATTAATCGTGGATCAGCAGCCATGGTGCTTCCCGGATTAAATCCGAACCAGCCAAGCCAAAGAACCAAAACACCAATCATAGCTAAGGACATATTGTGTCCAGGGATGGGATTAACTTTTCCGCCAGGCCCGAATTTCCCAAAGCGAGGGCCTAATACAATTGCCCCTGCTAAAGCGGCCCATCCTCCAACCGAGTGAACCACGGTTGAACCCGCAAAATCCCAAAACCCAAGTTTGGCAAGCCAACCACCGCCCCAAATCCAATGGCCGGTAACCGGATAAACCAAACCGACGAGTAAAAATGAAAAGAGAATAAACGAAAAATATTTGATTCTTCCACCTACAGACCCGGAAACGATTGTTGCTGCTGTTCCGGCAAAAACAAGTTGAAAGAAGAACTTCGCATAAAGAGGAACGCCAGTCCAATTGATTGCACTGTATACCCCTTTATATGCTTCACCAGTGGCAGGACTATTGTCTGCTCCGCTGATCGTAAAAAGCCCTTGAAGACCAATCCAAGGATTGCCATCGCCAAACATTAACCCCCAACCAAGAAACCAGAAAGAAATGGTTGAGCAGGCAAACACGACGAAGTTTTTTGAAAGAATATTGACGCAGTTTTTACTTTGTTGAAAACCAGCTTCTACACACCCAAAACCCAGATTCATGAAGAAGACGAGCATCGCCGTCACAAGAACCCAGATTGTATCTAACGCTACTTTTGGATCCATTTTTTACCTCCAGTTATAAAAATGTGCCTCAAAATATATGCAATAGCCATGCCAGCGTTTGAGAAAATTAAATATTAAGGGGAGAGCATCTCTTGCCGATATCACTAGCTTGTTTTTGCATCAAAAAAAGAACGAACAAAACAAACAATTTTGTAGAAAATAACATTTTTGTCTGTTTTTAAGACTTCTACAACTTGAGATGTTTCACCTTATAACCAAGCACTCTTTCGGTAACTCCTAGCAGGCGGGCGGCTTTCCTTTTATTGCCTTTTGTTTTATCGAGGGCTAAAGACAGCAATCGTTTTTCTAAATTTTCAATGGCGACCGGCAATTTTTGAACAACTTCAAACTGATTGAAGGAATCATCAGATGGTTTGATATTGGCCTGCAAATCAATCGGAAAATGTTCTCTGCCAATGACCTCTTTTTGACACATGACAACCGCTCGTTCAATGGCATTTTCCACTTCGCGCACATTTCCCGGCCAGGAATAATTCATAATATACTCCCAGGCTTCATCCGAAACCCGTTTCACCTGTTTGCTGTTCTCGCGATTGGCTTTTTCAAGAAAATGCTGAACAAGTAAAGGTAAATCCTCTTTGCGCTCCCGGAGAGAAGGGATGAAAATGGGAATGACATTGAGCCGGTAATAAAGATCCTCGCGAAAGTTTCCTTCTTTGACTTCCTCTTCCAGATTCTTATTGGTGGCTACAATTAATCGGATATCGACGCGGATGGTTTCAACGCCCCCCAAACGTTCAAATTCCTTTTCCTGCAGGACGCGCAGAAGTTTAACCTGAGTTGACAACGGAATATCACCAATTTCATCTAGAAGAAGCGTGCCGGTATGCGCAAGTTCAAAGCGGCCGCGTTTCATTGCCATTGCACCCGTAAAAGCGCCTTTCTCATAACCAAACAGTTCGCTTTCCAAAAGAGTATCTGGAAGCGATGCGCAAGAAACCTTAATAAAGGGCTTATCTGCCCGATCGCCATGATAATGAATCGCTCGTGCGGCTAATTCCTTCCCTGTACCGCTTTCGCCCCGCAAAATAACGGTGGCCTTTGTGGTAGATACCAAATCAATGGAAGAATAAACATCGGTCATCCGCTTGCTCTCGCCCACAATATTAACGGGATGAAACTTACGCTTGAGTTCGCTTTTCAACCTTAAATTTTCACTGGTCAGCGATTCTGTTTTCTTTTCAATCAACCCATGAATCCGTACTGCTTGAGAAATCATAGAAGCGATAATCGTAAGAAGCCGCACGTCTTCGTCAAAAGCAACCTCTTCGCGAAACAAGCGGTCAACACTTAACGCGCCTATTGTTTTGTCTTCCAATTTAACAGGAACACAAATGAAGGCGACATTTGATTTGGCAAGGTCACTTCGGGCTTTGGTGCGGTTTAAAAAAAGAGGTTCTTGACCCACATTGGGAACCACGATCGGTTCGCCTGCCGCCACTACTTTTCCCGTAATTCCTTCGCCAATCTTATAACGGCCGCGTTTGATCTCCTCAAGGTCAAGACCGCAGGCGACTTCAATGGAAAGCTCTTTGGTCTCCGGATCCAAAAGCGTAATGGTTCCGCGCTCCATGCCCAAATGTTCATGCAGAATATTGAGAATATTTTGTATGACGGTTTTCAAATCAAGTGAAGAAGAAATGGCTTTTGAAATTTCCGTTAAAGCTTCTAACTCCTTCATCTGCGTTTTGCCGCTGCGCACTGCCGTTTTCATTTCAACTTTCCTTTGCTACGACTGCTATTTTGTGAGCGTTTGCTTTTTCAATGAAACGTTTCCGTTCCAAAATAATGGTTTTGCCCGCTTCAAAAGCCAATACGGAAGCCTTTGCCTCAATCATAGCTTCAAGCGTTCCAAGTCCAACGGTAGGAACATCAAAGCGCATGTCCTGATTCGGTTTTGCTACTTTTACCACAACCACTTGACCGGCTCCCAAAGCGCCGCCGCGCAGAATGGCTTGATCCGTACCTTCAATGGCTTCAACCGCTAATACGGCTTGATTTTTCACGACCACCGTCTGGCCAATATCAAGACGCCCCATTTGTTTCGCCAAGTGCCAGCCAAAATCAATATCGATTAATTCTTTTTTGGAAGGTTTTCGCATCGTCAAAATTCCCCTCTGAGGCAAAGTTTCTTCGCTTAAAAAGGCGGTGGAATTTAAAAGTTTGATTCCTTTGCGTTCCAAATGATCAGCAATGCCTCCGAGAAGCGAATCGTCAGAATGATTTTTTGCCTTGGCGAGCGCTTTGATCATTTCCAAATCAGGCCTGATATTACCTTTAAACAAATTTGTTTTCGTAATTTTTCCCGCCATGACTGCTTCTCGAACGCCCTGGCCATTGAAAAATTTAATGATGCGGCCAAGCTGGCCCAAGCGAATCCACTCTGTCGCATCGGCAAGCAAGCTAATGGACGGATTGGTTTCCCCTTCAATGGCGCAAACCGCAACACGGCGACCCACCTTACGGGCCTCTCTGGCCAGAAGTTCGGGTAAAATCCCATTACCTGTAATCAATCCTAATGTTTTACTCATATGACAAAAGTGTAATTATAGCACAAATACAAATTTGTAGAAGGGAAATATAATGGACTACTGTTGCTGTAAGTTGTTTATATTAAATTACTTACAGATTCCGCGTTCGGAAGTCTCTAAAAATTTTATGAGCCTTGTGATGGCGGGTGTTTTTGGTAAATCGCTTTGAAGAGTTTTAATTGCGCTCTTTGTGGAAAGCTGGGAACGGAAAATAATTTTGAAGGCGCGTTTCAAAAGAAGCCGTTCTTCCTTGGAAATCCCTGCGCGTTCCATCCCCACTACGTTCAATCCGTAAGCCTTGGCAGGATGTCCATCGACCATAACATAGGGAGGAATGTCTTGAGCGGCCTTTGAACTGCCGCCCATAATCGCTAAATGGCCAATGCGTACAAACTGGTGGATTCCGGCCAATCCGCCGATGATAGCGCAATCTTCAACAATCACATGTCCTGCTAAAGTACCGGCATTTGCAATGGTTGTTTCGTTTCCGATCACGCAATCATGGGCAACATGGGCGTACGCCATGATTAAATTATCATTACCAACCGTTGTTTCGGAACCATCTTGAGTTCCCGGATTGATGGTCACATACTCGCGGATTTTGTTTCGGTCGCCAATTTTAAGATAGGTAATTCCACCGTCGTATTTTTTGTCCTGCGTTACACTGCCAATAACAGCCCCGGTAAAAATCTGGTTGTCTTTGCCAATGGTCGTATGGCCTTCGATTGAAACGCGCGCACCAACTGAAGTTCCATCTCCAATGACCACATTAGCTTCCACAATCGAGTAAGGACCGATCGAAACCCCGATTCCAAGCTCTGCTTCAGGATCGACAAGAGCGGTGGGATGAATATACGTTTTCCGCGTTTCGACGCTCATTTCTCTGTCGACTCCACGAGGGCAAATTTAACCTCTGCCTCGCATACCAATTTCTCGCCCACATAGGCTTTTCCCGTACATTGCCCTGTTTTTGATCTAATCTTAATCACCTGTGCTTCAAGCCGAAGTTGATCTCCGGGATGAACCGGTTGGCGAAATTTCACTCCTTCAATCGTCATGAAATACGCTAACTTGCCGCGATTTTCAGGCCGGCTGAGCATCAAAACACCGCCAACTTGGGCCAATGCCTCCAGAATTAAGACTCCAGGCATAACGGGATGGCCCGGAAAATGGCCTCGGAAATAATATTCATTAATGGTAACATTTTTAATCCCGACAGCTCTCTCGCCCGGTATGAGGTCAATGATTTTATCCACCAAAAGAAATGGATAACGATGGGGGATAATTTTTTGGATTTCATTGACATCCAATTCCCGCGGCAATTCCCGTTTCGGCGTGCTCATTTGAATGCTTTGCTCCCTCTTGGCAATGGTAGCACGTAATTTGGCTACCAGTTTCATATTTTTAACATGGCCGCTCCGACACGCAATCACATGAGCCCTGAGCGGCTTACCTACCAAATATAAATCCCCTAAAAGATCCATCACTTTATGCCGGCAGGCCTCGTTCGGAAAACGAAGCTTATTGTGGAGCGGGAGATTGTTTTCAAAAACAAGCGTATTCTCCCAGTCAGCGCCTTGCCCAAAACCTTGGGCTTTTAACGCGAGCGCTTCCTCTTTTAAGCAAAACGTGCGCGCCGGAGCTAATTCTCTTTCAAATACTTCCGGGGTAACTGAGGAACTAAAAAACTGATCCCGGAGATCCCGATGTTGATAGCTCAAGGAATACGATAGCTTAAGGCCTTCACGATAAGGGAGCGCAATGAGCGACTGGCCGCCTTCATCAAGGTAAATCGGCTCCGAAAGATAAAGATAGTCGCGCGGTTTGCCCTGAGAAAGAAGGCCGACTTCCAAAATCCGATCCACGAAATACTTGGCGCTCCCGTCGAAACCCGGAATTTCTTCGCCTTCAACTTCCACAACGGCATTATCAATTCCAAGCCCATGAAATGTAGCCATCAGATGCTCTACAGTTCGAATTCTGAGCGAGCCATTCCCAAGCGAAGTTTGCCTGCCTTCGCCTGGATACATTGAATCGATCGTGGCCGGAAAAGTAGCTTTCTGATCGTCATAAATGCGAACAAAAACAATGCCTCTCCCTACTTCGGCAGGCTTAATCACAATCCGGGTTTCTAAGCCCGTATGAAGCCCGCGGCCATTAAATTCGATTTCTTTACAAAGTGTTTTTTGCATCTCCATAATCAAACCGAAGAAAAACTTACATTCTTATCATCGGCTAACGTTTCCCCTTTTTGTAATTATCATTTAATTCTTTCAAAATATCCGCGGTCACATCATACTGCTTATTCTTATACAGCAGGGCGCGGTCATTGAGGATTAGGTCATAACCTTTTCGCTCCCCATATTGAGTCATCACATTTTCGATATCCTGAAATACTTCTTTAACCGCTTGATTACGCTTTTCACCTAAAGTTTTCCGGATTTCGTTATCAAAATTTTCAAGGCTCTTCATTTTTTCATCAATTGCTTTTTGCTTTTCCTGCTTTGCATTGTCTGAAACCAAAGATTGCTCGTCCCGAAGCCTTCGAATTTCATGGACAATGGCATCGCGCTCTTCCTGTTTGCCGCGGCCTTGGGTTTGGAAATCTTGATCATATTTCTTAGTTTTCTCATACTCATCAAACACTTTCCCGATATCAACCGTTCCCATCTTCTTCTCCGCAGCAGCAAAAGAAAGGCCAGAAAATGTTGTTAAAAGAACAGTGATCAAACTAAGAGTTAAAACGAATTTTCCCATTTCTTTTTTCATTGTGGTTCGCTCCTTTTTGATTGTATTCATTGCTAAGCTTAACATTGATTTCTTAAAAACTACGACTCAAACTAAATTCAAATCTGCCGTTGCGGTCCTCGATATCTCGGTTGACAATCGGCAAACCATAATAGAAAGCAAGCGGCCCAATGGGGGTATTGATTTTGACGCCTGGTCCAATACTCACCCGAAATTCTCCAAAATCAAGCTTATAGCTCTCACTTTCAATATCGCCCGCATCAATAAAAACAGCGCCTTTAAAGTTGTCAAGATAAGGGAGCGGAAATGTATATTCTAAATTAACGATCGCCATGGTATTGCCGCCAATGGCGCTGCCGCCTTCGATCGGTCCAACGCGCCTAAAATTATAACCCCGGACTGTACCGAAACCACCGGCAAAAAAGCGGTCGAAAACGGGCACTTTCTCAGACCCGATATCATCAGTGACACCGCCTCGAATCCGGGTCTCAATCACATGTTTGCCGCCTCCAAAGCTCCAGTATTTTGTTGCGTTAGCTTGGAAAATATAATAATCCTGGTCTCCTCCTAAAAAGGAACCGATCAGTTCGCCTGAAACGCCGGCCACCGAACCTTTCGTGGGAAAGAAAACGCTGTTGCGCGTATCGCGATTCAGGAAAATTCTCAAGCGGCTCAACAAATTTGTTCCGCTAAAAAGCAAGACATCTGGCGCGGCATCGCTTTCGATATCAAAGAGCCTAACACGTTCAATCTTATAACCAATGCCGGTACTTAAAAAATCGGTTAATGCTTTGCCAAAAGTAGTGCCAATCCCCATGCGTTCCTCGCGCCAATCTACGTTTCGGTTCTCGGTGCGAACATCATATACATCCAAACCAAAAGAAATGGGTTTGTTAAAAAGATAAGGCTCGTCAAAACTAAACTCAAAATCCCTGGTAATGGTTCCCCATCTTCCTTTCAGTGCAATGCTTTGCCCGGCTCCTGTAAAACGCGGCCAATTCAAGAGATCGAAATTTCTCTGGGCAATTTCGGCAAATCCGACAAATTGATCAATCGAACTAACGCCTGCGCCAAATGAAAGTTCGCCGGTGCGCTTTTCTTTTACCTTAAAAACAATATCGCGTCGGTTTGGAGCGCTTGCAGGTTCTGTATCATAACTAACCTCTTCAAAAAAGCCGAGATTCTCAAGGCGCTGTTTGGACTTGTCAACGGCATCGCCATCAAACTTCTCACCCGGCCTGATCCGAAGTTCACGACGAATTACAATATCTTTTGTCTTCGTGTTGCCGCGAATTTTAACTTTATCGACAAAGTAAAGATCTCCCTCGTCAATTTGATACATCACATCAACCTTTTGGGTGTCACGATTCAAATTAACAGTTGGAGCGATTTGTACATTCATATAACCGTAGCGGTAATAGTAATCTCGGATGGTTTTCATTTCCTCCGCCAAACCCTGCTGCGAAAAAACAGTGCCGGGCAACATATTCAACCGCTGCCAAATTTCGCTTTCCGGAACCACTTTTGCTCCTTTCAAGTCAACGCGGCCGGCGTAATATCTCTTACCTTCATCGATTTTAACGACAATTTTGATTTTACCATTTCTCTCATCATAACCAAATTCATGAGCGGCACGGGCATCTAAAAAACCTTGCGATTGATAAAAAGCGGCCAGCCGGTCCAAGTCTTCCTTAAATTTTTCTTCCTTGAACCTGCCAAATCTCAAAAGCCAGAGGGCGCGCGGCTTGGTCTTTATTAATTTCTTAAGACGCCTTTCTTTAAATGATTTAACTCCTTCAAATGTTACTTGGTTGATTCGATACTTTACCCCTTCTTCAACCGTCACGAAAACAGTTGCTTCCTTCGTAACACGATCGGTCTCAACACGGTAACGGACCTTCGCAAAGCGAAAACCCTTACCGGCGTAGCGATCCTTCAGTTTATTAACGCCTTCATTGATTGAAAATTCGTCGAGTGTTTGTCCCTCGACAAAACCTAACTCTTTGCGAATTTCGCGTTCTTTCAAGAGTACATTTCCTTCGATCACAACTCGGCGAATGACCGGTTTTTCATCGACGACAACGATCAAGCGAACTCCCGCCGCGGCTTCCTCAATATCAATCCGGATGTCCTGAAAAAAACCTGTTCCATAAAGCCGCTTCACATCATCGTTAATCATTTGTTGATTCAATTCTGCGCCAATCCTGGTCTTAATGTTGTTGAGAATCGTATTGGTGTTAATAATTCGATTGCCGCGCACATCAATTCGAATCACGTTTAAACTGCGCTCCTTAGAAGCAGGCGCAGCTGTTTGAGGTTGAGCTTGTTTTGGGCTTTGTTTCTGCTCTTCTGTTTGGGCAACACCATTCCCCACGGCCAGCACAAATAAGCTGACAAGCGCAACCATCATCAAACCGTAACGACGAGATAAATGCATTTTACCTAAGTGGTGAGTTAATAAATTCCCGCTTCTTCGCGATGTAATTCCGGATTATCAAACCGAGTCCACTCTCTCAGGAAAAGTAGATCCACGGAACCGGTTGGTCCATTACGTTGTTTGGCAATAATGGCCTCCGCTCGATTCCGGTTTTCTTCCGTTGGATGATAATATTCCTCTCGAAAAAGAAAAACGACGAGGTCGGCATCTTGTTCAATGGCCCCCGATTCCCTTAAATCAGAAAGCTGAGGACGATTTCCCGTCCGCGATTCGACAGCCCGTGACAATTGACTGATTGCAATGACAGGGACGCGAAGTTCACGGGCAAGCGCTTTAAGAGAGCGGGAAATGTCGGTAATTTCCTGCTGACGATTCTCAGCGCGGGAACGGCTGTCAAGCAGCTGCAAATAATCGACAATCACGAGCTCAATTCCGTGCTGAGCTTTCAAACGTCGGGCTTTAGCGCGCATCTCAAGTGCGTTCATCACAGGCGTATCATCGATAAAAAGCGGTGCCTCAGAAAGCTTTCCAGCCGCGCTCGTCAGCTTCGGCCAATCAGAATGGGCCAGATAACCTGTTCGAACTTTTTGAGCATCTACGCGTGCGTGAGAGCAAAGCATTCTTTGAACCAATTGCTCTTTACTCATTTCCAACGAAAAGAAAGCGATTGGCTTTCCAAGCACAACGCTAATATGCTCTGCGATTCCGCAAACGAACGCTGACTTACCCATAGAGGGCCGTCCGGCAATCACAATCAAATCCGAAGACTGAAGTCCCGCGGTTTTTGTATCAAAGTCATGAAAGCCCGTCGCCAGACCTGTCACATGCTCTTTTCGTTGATAAAGGTGGTCAATGGCTTCGATGGAATCTTTGATAATTTCACTCACCCGTATAAATTTTCCTTCGATACGGTGCTGGCTGATGTCAAAAATCATGCGCTCGGCGCGATCTAAAATATGGCTGCCTTCAGCTGTCGAGTCGAAACTTTCTTGGATGATCTGCGTAGATGTATTGATAAGATTGCGCAGAAGCGCTTTTTCTTTAACAATGCGCGCATGATATTCGATATTGGCGGCGGTAGGTACGGAAGCGGTCAATTGGGTTAGATAACTTGCGCCGCCGATGACTTCAAGTTGCTTGCGCTTGCGAAGTTCTTCGGTGGTCGTAATGAGATCGATCGCCTGATTTCGATCAAAAAGGCTCACCATGGCTGAAAAAATGAGCCGATGGGCTTCCAAATAAAAAAAAGACTCCTCAAGAATTTCCAAAGCGCGTGAGACAGCATCCGGCGTAAACAGCATAGCCCCCAGAATGCTTGCTTCTGCTTCTAGATTTTGAGGCGGAATTTTTTCAACGAGGCTTTCGTGAATATCCATGAATGCTGAACTCGAAATTCGTTAGGCCTGCGTCACAATTACTTTGAGCTGGAATTCGACTTCTGGATGAAGCCTGATCCGAACTCCATATTCTCCCACTTGATGAATGGGTTCATGCAGTTCGATTTTCCGTTTGTCGATTTCAAAACCTTCCTTCTGAAGTGCATTGTGAATATCTTGGCGTGTCACAGAACCGAACAGCTTCCCTTCCGGACCTACTTTTACTTTGAGCACACAAGTCCAATTTTTAATCTTTTCGGCCAACTGAGATGTTTGCTCTTTCTCTTGAAGCCGTTTTTCCTCCGCGCGCTTCTTCTTTGCCTCAAGGAATTTCAAGCCGCCTTCGCTCGCAGGAACCGCAAGGCGGCGCGGAATAAGGTAATTGCGCGAAAAACCATCCCGCACCTTTACCCGATCGCCGGCTTTTCCTAAACTATCAACATCCTGCACCAAAATAATTTCCATGATCTTTTTACTCCAATTGAAATGCGATGAGCGCGCTGTGACGGCTTCGTTTTACGGCACGAGCCAGAGCACGCTGGTGTTTGGAACAATTTCCGGTAATCCGGCGAGGAATAATTTTTCCTTTTTCAGTTAGAAATTTTGGGACCAACTCCATATCCTTATAATCAATTCTTGCTCCTTTTTCGGAACAAAATCGGCATACTTTTTTACGAAAAACACGCGGCCCACGATCTCCTCGCTCTCGATCTCTAGAAGAACCACCTTCTCTTCCCCCTCTTCCTCCTGTGCTTCTTCCGCCCCCACTCCTTCCTCCTCCACTCCTTCCGCCTCTAGTGGTTGAGCTTTGAGTTCTACGCTTTTGCATTATTCAATACCTGCTTCCTTATTCAATTTAAAATGGAACTTCATCATCTGGGCGCAACTCTTCTTTTGAAACTGAGGTTGAGCGTGAACCGCTTTTGACTTGCGGATCAAGCGAATCATCGATAATCGCTTCTTGAGGTTCGGGAATTTCCGCCGCTGCGGGCGTCTCGTGTTTTCCACCGCCCCCACGTCCTAAGAACTGCACATTCTGGGCAATCACTTCGATGGTGCTCCGTTTTGTGCCGTCCGGAGCATCCCAACTTCGGCTTTGAAGCCGTCCTTCAACAAAAACCGGACTTCCCTTTTTAAGATACTCATGACAAACTTCAGCCCGCTTGGCCCAAACAACGATGCGGATGAAACTGACTTCTTCTTTTTTCTCACCTGTATTAGCCATGTAGGTTCGATTAACAGCGACCGTAAATGTAGTGACTGCCTGCCCGGAAGGAATGTAGCGAAGTTCGGGATCACGGGTTAAATTTCCAATCAAGAGAACGCGGTTTAAACTAGCAGCCATTATGAATGACCTTTTGCTTTTTCAGCCGTTCCACCTGCGGTGGGAAGAGGTGCGGCTTTTGTAGGTTTGCCTAATTCGACTTTTGTCTTACGAACAATCGTACATTTCAAAATATCTTCGGAAAGTTGTATGACTTTTTTCAACGCTTGCGTCTTGTCAGGCGTTAACTCAAACGTATAAGAAACAAAGTATCCCTCGTTTGCCTTTTTAACCCGGTATCCGAGAGGACGCCTTCCTAATTCGGTGCGGTTGACGATCTTTCCTTCATGCTTCTTAACCGCTTCCTCAAAAGCGTTTCCTGCCCCTTGCTGCAAATCAAGGCCGGTTTCAAATGGGAAAATCACTAAAGCTTCATACATTTTAAACTGTACTCCTCCTTAAATTTGACGCGTCAAAACCTTATGGAAAAAGTGCGTTATAATAACATAACCTAAGTACTTTCCCAACCATTAATTATTGAGGGGTCCTGCAGTTCTGCGGCCTCTCAAAAGCTCAATTATTGTACCGTTGTGCCATAGCAAAAGAGCCGTTTTTTACCCACTCCAAACAAGCTTCGCGCGCTCGTTCCAACTGTGGAAGGAGCAGTTCCCGCTCTTCTTTGGAGAACTTTCCTAAAACATATTCTGTCAAATCACAACCGGCGAAATCGCCGCTTCCAATTCCAATGCGAAGCCTCGGAAAATCCTGTGTTCCCAAGGCCTCAATAATTGATTCAAGGCCATGCTGCCCGCCGGCACTGCCCTGCGCACGAAATCGAATCTTCCCGAGCGGCAGATTAACATCATCTACCACCACCAAACATTCTGTGGGCAAAACATGAAATTGCTCTATTAAAGCGCGCACAGCCTGTCCGCTTTCGTTCATAAAAACAGTAGGCTTCGCCACGACTGCTTCGCCATTTTGAAAGGGGCTTTGATTCACTTGGAGCGGGCCTGTTCCGGCCGCCAATTTATTTCGGTCGGAACGGATTAACGCATCGATCACAAGAAACCCGGTGTTATGGCGTGTCTTTTCGTACTTTTTGCCCGGATTCCCCAAGCCAACAATGAGTTTCATCTAACTTCTTATTTTACTTTTCCTTCTTCTCTGCCGGCTTTTCTTTCTTCGCCTCAGCAGCTTGAGGAGCAGCTGGTTCAGAAGCTGAAACTTCTTCGCCTTCTTCTTTCTTCACCTTGCCGATCACTTCAGGCTCAGCAGCAGCGGCCTCCTCAGGAGCCGGAGCTTCTTCCGCTTTTGGAGCGTGAATAGCAAGCACCACTTCGTCAGCTTCGAGCTGGGGAAGAACCCCCGAAGGAAATTGAAGCTCTCGAATGTGAATTGCATCTCCGATTTTCAAAGCTGAAATATCCGCATCAAGCCTTTCAGGTATATTGGTCGGCAGACATTCCACTTCAATTTCATGATGAACCACGTCCAAAACGCCCCCTTCTTTAACACCGGGAGCATCGCCTTTGACATGGAAAGGAACTTTCACTTTAATCTTCTCGGTGAGCGAGATGGCATTAAAATCAAAATGCTCAATCGCATCTGTCTGTGGATTGCGCTGAATTTCTTTGATGACTACCGTCTTTTCAAAATTTTTTGCGCCGGCCACCGACAGCTGAATGATCACGTTCTCACCGGCTTTCGTATGGAGCACGCGAAAAAAATCATCCAAACTTACGTCAATGGGCGTGGCTGTCTTAACTCCAGAACCATAAACCACCCCCGGAATTCGTTTCTGGGCACGGAGCCGTTTTACCGCTTGTTTTCCTAATTCACTGCGTTGCGCTGCGTTTAAAGGCACTGTTTTCATTTCCTATTTTCCTTCCTTCTAATTTAGTGATGACTCAAAATTCGTCACGACTCTACGGCTGATTTCTGAAAAAGAAAACTAACCGATTCGTTTTGGTGAATTCGTTTAATGGCTTCTCCCAATAAAGGAGCCACCGAAAGGACGGTGATCTTCTTAAGTTTTCTGTCAGGTGAAATCGGAATGGAATCTGAAACAACCAATTCCTTAAGCTCCGATTTCTTAATCCGTTCCATTGCGGGGCCGACCAGGATCGGATGAACGATTGCGGCATAAACATCGAGGCTCCCTGCCTTCTTCAAAGCATGCACTGCCTCCACAAGCGAACTTGCGGTTGAAACCAGATCATCCACCAATACAACATTTCGATTTCGGACTTCTCCGATGATGTTCATCACTTTCGTCTGCGCAGCGTTTTCGCGGCGCTTATCAATAATCGCAAGCGGAGCTCCTAACAGTTTTGAATAAGCGCGCGCAAATTTAAGGCCGCCTACATCCGGTGAAACAATGACTAAATTTTTAAGTTTCTTCTTAATGAAGTATTTGCTCAGCACATTGATCGAATACAAATGGTCTACCGGAATATCGAAAAATCCCTGAATTTGTCCGGCATGAAGATCGAGAACTAGAACTCGATCGGCACCTGCGCTCACAAGAAGATTCGCCACAAGCTTCGCGGTAATGGGAACACGCGGCCTGTCTTTGCGATCTTGGCGTGCATAACCATAAAAAGGCAATACCGCCGTAATCCGAGAGGCCGATGCGCGCCGTGCGGCATCGATGAGAATTAAAAGCTCCATCAAATGATCATTCGGCGGAGAACAGGTGGATTGAATGATAAACACGTCTTTGCCGCGAATATTGTCCTGAATTTGGACATGAATTTCACCTTCCGGAAACCGATCCACAACCGCATGACCTAAAGAAATACCTAAATGGCGGCAAATAGCCTTGGCAAGCGCAGGATTTGAATTGCCCGTTAAAATTGAAATACGGTTGCTCATGCTGAGTGAAGATTTATGATTTCCCATTTTTATTTTTTACCTCTTTTCCCTTTCCGAAGTACCTTGGCGGGTACGCCCACCACCGTTTTGCCGGGAGGGACCGACTGGCCTGCACAAACAACGGATCCCGCCCCTGTTTTTGCGCCACGTCCTATTGTGACCGGCGCTACTAAAATCGTATCGCAACCCAAAAGTGCGCGATCGTGAACCACCGTTTTATGTTTTCTGCGGCCATCAAAATTAGCAGTGATGGTGCCGGCGCCTACATTCACCTGTTTTCCAAGTTCGGCATCGCCCAAGTAACTGAGATGTTTCACAAATGTTTTGGACCCAACTTTGGAACGGACCACCTCAACAAAACTTCCGATGACCACTTCATCGGCAATTTTTGAACCGGCGCGGATTTTGGCAAATGGCCCAATCTCACATTTGCGGCCGATCACGACACCGCGCTCAATCCACGTAAAGGGATGAATCACGGTATCGCGTCCAATTCGCGCCCCTTTTGCCACAAACGTCTGAGCGGGGCTTAAAATCGTCACGCCCGCTTTTGAATGCCGTTCCAATTCACGGATGTTTAAAACTTGATTGGCCACTGCAAGATCCCTTCTTGTATTCACGCCTAATATTTCGTTTTGATCATTAATCTTATGCGCCCGGACAGATTCACCATGGCGGACAAATGCTTCGATCGTATCAGTTAAATAATATTCTTTCTTTTTCCGGTTCTTCTTAATGTCACCCAGCCGCTTAAAAAGCGTAACGGCATCAAATACATAAATTCCGGAATTGATCTCCGAAATCCGCTGCTCCGATCTGCTCGCATCCAAATCTTCGCGAATTCCGATCACCTGGCTTCCGCGTCGAAGAATACGGCCATAGCCTGCTGGATGATCCACTTCGGCAGTCAAAATGCTTGCTGCTGCCGAATGTTGACGGTGCTTGCGAACAAATTCCTGAAGTGTTTCAAGACGAACGCAAGGCACATCGGCCGGCAACACCAAAAGGTCGCCTTTCCATTGGCCAAATCGTTTTGCCGCTTGCATCACCGCGTGGCCTGTGCCAAGGCGGTTCTGCTGAAACACGACTTCCGCACCATTTAAAAAAGACCGTATGCGCTCACTGTGAGCGCCAAGAACCACTCCGATGCGTTTGGCGCCGACGTTTGAGACATTCTCAATCACATGTTCAATCAACGGTTCTCCGGCAGCCTGATGAAGCACTTTGGGCCAATCCGAATTCATCCGCTCCCCGCGCCCGGCAGCCAAGATGAGAGCGGCAAGCGGTTTTGTGCTCATCCCGTTAGAACTCCAGATAACGATGGTGTTAATGATAACAGTTGTTGTCCGATCTCAACTGCTTGCATTTGAAATAACTCCGTTAAGTTCAGAGTTCTAACGGGACTCATCCCTTAATTCCAGAAAGCTTAATTCCTTCCACAAAGTACCGCTGATTAAAAATAAAAAGCAAAAGGATCGGAAGAATCATCATGAGCGAACCGGCCATCAAAAGATTCCAATCCGTATGATGAAGGCTTTGAAAATAGGCAAGCCCTACCGGCAGCGTAAATTTCTCATGTGAATTCAGAACGATCAAAGGCCACATGAAATTCATCCACGATCCCATAAACGTAAAGGTGGTAAGGGTGGCAAGCGCCGGCTTTGAAAGCGGCAGCACAATTTTCCAAAAAATTCCGAAATAACCGCACCCGTCGATTTTAGCGGCATCTTCCAAATCCTTCGGAAGCGTCAGAAAAAATTGCCGCAGCATAAAGGTGCCATAGGCCGTAAAAATACCCGGCAGAATCACTGCTTTGTAGCTATCAATCCAGCCCAATTGCTGCAGAAGAATAAACACGGGAATCATTGTCACCGCACCGGGAATCATCATGGTCGCCAAATAAGTGAAAAAGATATTATCCCGTCCCGGAAAACGAAGCCTTGCAAACGCATACGCAGCGAAAGCGCTTGTTGCCACCTGGCCCGCCGTTGTCAATGACACAACAAAAATGGAATTCAAATAAAACCGCGCAAATGGGACAATATTCCAAGCCTGTATATAATTTCGCCACACAAAAGAAGTGGGCACCCAATCATACCACCAGGGCTTCTGATATGAAAATACATCCCCCGGCATCTTAAGCGAGGTGGAAATCATCCATAAAAATGGCGCCAGCATGGTAAGAGCGCCTAACGAAATCAAAAAATAAAGGGCGATTTTTTCAAATAGCCGCTTGCGTTTTTGTTCCCGAATTAATTTTTTAACGTCTGCGGATTGATCCATAGTAAACGACTCTAATGTTCAGATTTTAATAATGAACGAGCTTTCCAAATACCTTCCATTTAAGCAACGTGATGACGAAAATAACGAGAAAAAGAAACCACGAAATAGCGGCGGCATAACCCATTTGATGCCATTCAAAGGCATTATTGTAAATGTAATAAATAATGGTCGTCGTAGATCCGTTTGGGCCGCCGCCTGTCATAATGTAGGCCGGATCAAAACCGGCTTGGAAACCTCCAATAAGGGACATCGTGGCGATGAAGAAAGTGGTGGGTGAAATCTGAGGCCATGTCACCGCCCAAAATTTTTGCCAGCTGTTGGCCCCATCAATTTCGGCCGCTTCATAAAGATCGCGCGGCACACCTTGAAGCGCTGCCAAATAAAGGATCATGTTGTAACCGCCCACCGACTGCCATACGCTCATGATAATCAATGCCGGCTTGGCCCATGCTTCGTCTGTTAACCAATTCGGCCCTTTGATCGGCAGATGAAGAAGCGCGCCTAGTTTTGCGATCAAGGTATTTAATACTCCAAAATCAGAGTTATAAATCAAACGCCACAGAACATAAATAGCAACGCCGGAACAAATCGTCGGCAAAAAATAAATGGTCCTGAAAAATACAATTCCCTTTAATTTTTGATTAAGCCCTAACGCCAAAAGAAGAGATCCGGCAATGCTAAATGGGATCGCGGCCATGAGCACAACGGTATTCCAGCAATATTTCCAAAAATAAGGATCCAAAAAAAGCTGCTTGAAATTATCAAGCCAGATAAATTCAAAACGTTTTGGGGTAGAAATTAAATCAACTTTCATGAAGCTCAAAGCAAGCGATGCCACAACCGGTATTGAAGTAAAAATGAGAAAGCCGATGAAATTGGGCGCCAGAAACCCATAACCCGCAAGCGCTTCTTTGGTTGAATCTTTAAGTTGAGTTTTGTTCATCGAAATAGACTGGTTCATCGGTAATCCATTTAAGCTATTTTGCCGATATCTTCTCGCGTCCGAATTATCTCAGGCTCCATCTTACCTTCTACAACTTCTCGAGTAATCCGGCAGCCAGACACATCTTTCTGAGAAGGAATTTCATACATGACATCCAGCATCATACTTTCCAAAATCGAACGGAGCGCACGCGCGCCCGTTTTTTTCTCGATTGCTTTTTTGGCGATCGCTTGGAGCGCATCCGGCTGGAATTCAAGCCGCACCCCTTCCATTTCGAAAAATCGCTGATACTGCTTCACAATCGCATTGCGCGGTTCTGTTAAAATCCGCACCAAATCCGCCTCTTGAAGGCCGTCCAAAGTTGCAAGCACTGGAAAACGGCCGATAAATTCGGGGATGAAGCCATATTTTAATAGATCCTCTGCTTCAACCTGATGAATTAAATCTCCGATCGGGCGAACCTTGTCCTGATCCACTTTAACGCCAAAGCCCATGGCTTTATTCGAAACGCGCCGTTCAATGATTCGATCCAGATGCGAGAAAGTGCCTCCGCAAATGAAAAGGATATTTTGCGTATTGACTTGAATATATTCTTGCTGCGGGTGCTTGCGCCCCCCTTGCGGCGGCACGTTGGCAAGCGTTCCTTCCAAAATTTTAAGAAGCGCCTGCTGAACCCCTTCCCCTGAAACATCCCGCGTAATGGAAACGTTTTCGGTGGTACGGGCAATTTTATCGATCTCATCAATATAAATGATCCCAAGCTCGGCACGCTTCACATCAAAATTGGCCACTTGCAAGAGCCTGAGCAAAACATTTTCTACGTCTTCACCGACATAACCCGCTTCGGTTAATGAGGTGGCATCCGCAATGGCAAAAGGTACATCCAAAAGCTTTGCCAACGTGCGCGCAAGAAGCGTTTTGCCGGATCCGGTAGGGCCAATCAACAGAATGTTGCTCTTTTCAAGTTCAACCTGATTTCCATTTCCTCGATTCGTGACACGCTTGTAATGATTGTGAATGGAAACGGAAAGCTGTTTCTTCGCGCGTTCTTGGCCAATCACATATTGATCAAGCTGCTGCTTAATTTCCTTAGGCTTAGGGACTTGGAAGAAAAGGTCTTGAGCCGGCCGCGATTCGGCGCTTGCTTCTTTGAGCATCATTTCATGGCAGGCACGGACGCAAACGTCGCAAATATACACGCCGGGCCCAGCGAATATCTTGCGCACTTCCCGCTTTCGATCTCTTCCGCAAAAGGAACAACGTTCCATCATAATACTTCTCTCATTTTTTTCCGAATCGCTTTCTGACGTTTCGTTAATACCTTATCCGCCAACTCGTTCATCAATCTAATAGCTTCGAGTTTTTTCTCTGCAGAAATCTTCGCGCCTTTTAAAATCTTCTCCCGTTCTGTCTCCCACCGAAAGATCATTTCAAATTCCTTGCGATTTTTATCTGCTCAATATCCATTAAATCTTTATCTCTACCGGAACTCTTTTTCATCTGAATGAACTTTCTCGGAGAAATGACGGGAAGGGTTAACCCGCTTACCTTAACCTTCACAACATCTTGCGCGGCTTCTTGAAAATTCACAGGCGAATCGATGATGATCTCCACTTCTTCGTAAGTTTTCTCTCCCTTGTAAAAGTTGAATGCTTTCATGTGCTTGTTCTTAATCCAATCCTCGCGGATCTTTTGATTTGCGATGCCCATCGGATCCACTGGCTGTTTGACGCGGTATCCTTGTTTCTTCAGTATCGTGACCACCTTAGCAAGATTCTCATCGCTCATTTCAACAAGGATATCCATATCAAGCGTGCTCCGGTAACCGCCGAGCAAGTTAAACGCCACGCCTCCGACAATGACGTATTTGACTTTCTGTTTCTGAAATTGCCGCAATATCTCTTCATAGACGATCATAGTAATTTTTCAAATCGCGAAGCGTTTTCAAGTTTTTATTTCTTTTCTATTTCAAGTACCGTCTATGTGTTGAAATCCTGCAGCGCTGTAGACGGTTTTCCTTGCGCCGTCACACTCCCGGAGAAGAACCTCGAGTTCTTCCCGGACACTTTAGGAGATGAACGTCACGTTCATCCCTAAGAGTGCTCGCGCAAAGGCGCGCGGCGAAGTACTCGCGCACATAATCGTAGGCAATATCAAAGTTGCCACGATTAGTGCTGGCGCATTAGCGCCTGCAAAAGGCGCGCAGTGCTGCGCAGCAGTTTTGCATCGGCAAAACTGCCCGGCCTGGACTCGAACCAGGAATCTTGCCTCCAAAGGGCAGTGTGATACCATTTCACCACCGGGCAATGATTTACAAACTCATACTGCTCCTTTGGCGTTTTTCTTCATTCTCAAATATCATTGAGATCTAAAGACAAAAAATTCCCATTCTGAAAAACAAAAACGGATGGAACGAAACTTTAAGATGCGCCCGAAATGGACGTTACAATTTGAAAATCCTGACTTCCGTAATCTTCATTGCCAACCCACACCGCATTTAAAATCAATACGTGTGACATACAAAAACATCCGCGCTTGGTTTCCGATATCGGAGCAACCGTGCGATGCGCCGAGCTTCGCGCTTAGACTTATGAATGCTAAACATGGAAGGACCGCTTCCCGACATCAACCGCTGTCGCGCCCCTACTTGTTCAAAGAGCATATCGAACCGCTTCAGTTCAGGCTTCAGGCGTGAACTGGTTAAAAACAGGTCGTTTCTTAAAAAATGACCAAAATTGCCCTTTTTCCAATCACCTGAAAAAGCGGAAGTTATTGTAGCATCACGACTTATTCTTGTCAACGCCGCCGCCTTAAGCTTCTTATAAACAAGAGCTGTGGAAATCCAAAAATGGGGCACGACCAAGACAAACCAGAGCCGGCCTTTCATTGGTAACGGCTTAATCTTTTCACCTCTTCCCGTCCCAATCGCTTGATTGATCTGATCGATAAAAAAAGGAATGTCTGATCCAAGTTTGGCCCCTATCCGGCTTAGAGTTTGGCGAGATAAGTGAAGATTGAAAAGCCGAT
>Ga0155842_111_pt1 | contig 21162 bp, 18 predicted proteins | sample RifCSPlowO2_01_FD_107496 | JGI IMG/M metagenome (GOLD analysis project Ga0155842, IMG submission 107496) | Omnitrophica bacterium RIFCSPLOWO2_01_FULL_45_10b | reverse complement strand
CATATTTTTCGCGGCTGAAAGATCAATCCCTGTTTTTCCGCCAATCGCGCTATCCACCTGAGCCAAAAGAGTGGTTGGAACTTGGATAAAGGAAATCCCGCGCATATAAGTAGAGGCGGCAAATCCGGCCAAATCGCCAATCACTCCTCCTCCCAAAGCCAAAACAGCGCTTCTTCGATCGAGTGAGGTTTTAGCCATCGCCTGCCACAGCCTTAAAAGTTCTTTTTCCGATTTGTCACGTTCATTGCCATGACTTGAAAGATAGTGAGACGTTTGAAAGCCCGCCTTCGCAAGGGAACGAGAAACTAGCTTCAAAAAATAACGCGCTATTTTTTGATTTGAAACAATCAGAATTTTTGAGCCGGTAAAAATCGGCTTTAAAAGCCGGCCTAAAGCAGGCAGCAAATTTCTGCCGATTACAATTTGATACGAACGATCTTGAAGACGAACGGTAATTTTTTTCATTGTTTTTCAAAGCACGCTTTATAAATTTCAAGTGCTACGGCTTCCGATGATTTTCCGTCGGTTAAAAAAACTTTTTCTGAACTTGCCTCATAAAGAGGAGAGCGCACATAGAAAAGACCGGCCAGTGCTTTTTCTGGATCAGTAACTCCAAGTAAAGGACGATCTTTTTTCTTTTGCACGCGGTCCCACAAAACTTTTAAACTGGTCTTTAGATAAATCACGGTTCCGGTGCTTTTCATGCACGCTCTATTGGAAGGAGCTATCACAATTCCGCCCCCCGTTGCCACAACTTGGCCGATTTGAGCGGAAACTTCGGCTAAAAGTTCGTTTTCGATTTTTCGAAAATGGGCTTCGCCTTGCGTTTTAAAAATCTCATTGATCGAATGTCCCGCATGTTCGACAATGCGCTCATCCAAATCAACGAACGGAAGTTTGAGAAGCTCGGCGAGTGAACGGCCGCTTGTTGTTTTACCGGAACCCATCATTCCGACGAGGTAAACGTTCTTCATTCTTCATTTCCTCGTCTTTAGGATTTGGCTAGTTGATCCAAATATCCTTTGTAATTACGTTTGGTTTCGCGAATCGAGTCGCCGCCAAATTTCTCAAGCATGGCATCGGCAACTTCAAAAGCAACAATGGCTTCTCCGATCACACATCCGGCCGGAACCGCGCAGACATCGGAACGCTCGAAATCAGCTTTTTCTTCCTTTTTTGTTTTCATATTCACGGAGCGAAGTTCGCGCCTTAAGGTAGAAATTGGCTTCATTGTGGCTCGGACTAAAATTTCAGCGCCATTCGACATTCCTCCGGTAATGCCTCCGGCGCGATTTGTTTTGTGGTAAAACCCGCGCTTTGCGGCGTAGAAAATTTCATCATGCGCTCCGGAACCAAAGGTTTCGGCTTCTTGAACGCCAAGGCCAAATTCAACAGCCTTTACAGACTGCATGCTCATGAGCGCTTGGGCAATACGGCCGTCCAATTTACGTTGATAATGAACATGCGAACCTAACCCAATTGGAATGCCGCGAGCTCTAATTTCGTATTTTCCCCCTACCGTATCTTTGTTTTTCATGGCCCTTTGAATTTCAGCGGTCATCTGCTTTTCAACTTCTTTTGATACACAATTAACCTCTGAACCTTGGCGCCTTTTTAAAATCTGATCGAAGGCCACTTCTTCATCAAGCTTGGCTTTTCCGATTTGAATCACATGGCCGGCAATTTCAATGCTAAATTCCAAAAGAAAAAGCCTGCTCACGGCACCGACCGCAACCCGTATGGCAGTTTCTCGGGCGCTCGCGCGCTCCAAAATTTCTCTGATTCCTTCATCGTACTTCAAAGAACCTGCTAAATCCGCATGCCCCGGCCTGGGGCGGAAAAGCTGCGGAAGCTCGTCAATTTTGACGTCTTTATTTTCAATTAAAAGCCCGACCGGCGCGCCTGTCGTTTTTCCTTTGTAGACTCCTCCGGTAATTTCGATTTTGTCATTTTCGATTTTCTGGCGGCCGCCGCGACCGTAACCTCTTTGCCTGATCCGAAGCTCTTGATTAATAAAATCCAAATCGATCGGAAGGCCGCTCGGTATTCCTTCTAAAATCGCGGTCAGATATTTTCCGTGCGATTCACCGCAGGTTAAAAATTGAAGCATAGGTTCTCCTTGCATTTTTAGCGTGCAGCGGATAGCGTTTAGCGTATAGAATCAAAATGATGTTTTTCTATACGCTAAACGCTCTACGCTAGAATCTCATTCCGTCCAAATACCAGGCAATCATTTGATTTCCCCATAAAAAACTAATCCAGCCGGCCAACGAAAGAAAAGGGCCAAAAGGAAAAATGCCTACTTTTTTCACAAATTTTAAAAACAAACCTAGAGGCAAAGCCAAAATAGGCGCCAAGAGATAAACTAAAATGGCTCTTTGCCAACCCAAAAAAGCACCAATCATTGCAAGAAGCTTTACATCCCCGCCGCCCATTGCTTCCTTGCGAAAAATGAAACTGCCGATCACGCCGGTGATGTAAATTATCCCGCCGCCAATGCACGCACCGATCAAAGAATCTATAAAAGATCGCCACCAGATGGTCTCGCCGTGAAGCGATGGGATGAAAGCGCTCAAAAGGAGCCCCGCTCCCAATCCTCCAAGGCTGATTTCATCGGGAATAATCTGATGTTCGAAATCCACAGCGGTTGCAATCAAAAGCAATGAAAAAAGAAGAATGGCTACTCCCGCTTGAATCGTAAGCCCAAAATAAAACCAAATCCATAAATAAGAAAGAGCGGTGATGAACTCAATGAGAAAATACCTCGGCGAAATACGGCCGCCGCATTGCCTGCATTTTCCCCCAAGCGCAAGGACGCTGATCAGAGGAATATTGTCGTACCATGCGATCGATTTCTGGCAAGCCGGACAATGGGAAGGCGGCCAAATAACCGATTCCTCGCGCGGCAGGCGATAAATGCACACATTAAAAAAACTTCCTAAAACCGCGCCAAATACAAAAACGAAAATGCTACTGAGCGCAAAGAGCATCACGAAGCGCTTTCTTCATTTTGGAAACTGGTGCCCGTTTTCCCGTCCAAATTTCAAACGCTTTTGCGCCTTGATAAAGCAGCATGGTTTCCCCATTCACAATTTTATGTCCTGATCCAGCCGCCGAACGCAACAAAGCGGTTTGCCGCGGTTGATAAATCAAATCGTAAACTAAAATCTTACGCTTGGGAAACAGTTTCTTCAAAACAAGCGAAGGATCATTTTTCTTCAAACCTACTTTTGTCGCGTTGACCAAAAGATCTGCTTGAGAAAGAGCGTGCTTCCACTCGTTTGCCTTGAAATCGCAAGCCACCCATTGAATATTTGGAAAGGATCGGCGAAATTTACGGATCAAATTTTGGGCCCGAGATTTCGTCCGGTTCACCACCGAAATTTTTCGTGCACCGTTTTGTGCCAAAGCAAAAACGACCGCTCGCGCCGAACCGCGCGCACCCAAAACCACAGCCGACTTTCCTCTCGGCTTAAAACCAGCCTGCTTAAGGCCTGCCAAAAAACCTTCGATATCCGTGTTGTAACCAATCCACCGGCCGTTTTGTTTTTTAACGGTGTTCACCGCGCCTACAAGTTTCGCTTCACGGCTGAGCTGATCCAAATAAGGAATAATGGCTTCCTTAAAAGGAATGGTTACGTTAAACCCATCCAGTACAAGAGACTTAATGTTTCGCATTAAAAAACGAAACCTTGCGGGAGGGCGTTCAAACGCAAAGTAAACAGCCTTTAACCGATGAAACTCAAAAGCGCAATTCTGGATTGCGGGAGAAACGGTATGGCTGAGCGGGTAGCCAAATATTCCATACACCTTTAAGTCACGATCGCCCGCTGCGCGCACGTTTACTCAAACATTAAATAGGAGAAATCGGTTTCTTCCCAATTCGAGCATACACTTTATTGAGCGCAAAAAGATAAGCCTTTACACTGGCTTCGATCACATCCGTGCTGGTGCCGCGGCCGCTGACTTCATGGCCTTCAATGACCGCTTTGATATTGACTTCACCAAGCGCATCTTTTCCGCTGGTTACAGATTGAATGGCGTAATGCGTCAAGCGGGCTTTGATGCCCGTGATTTTCTCAATGGCCCGGTAACACGCATCAACAGGGCCGTCGCCATCGGAGGCGGCGCTCGTTACTTTCCCTTCACGCTTCAAACGAATGGCCGCTTCAGGGCGTGAGCCGGTTTCGCTTGCGATTTTCAAAAACTCAAACTGCCAAGTTTCCGGAATTTGACTGATTTGGTCTTCCGCAATGGCTTCCAAATCTTTGTCGAAAATATACTTCTTTTGATCTGAAAGTTCCTTAAATCTCTCAAACGCTTGATCCAATTGGGCCGCATCTAATTTGATTCCCAATTTCTGCAAACGTTCACGAAATGCATGGCGGCCGGAATGTTTTCCCATTACAATTTCGCTGCCGGAAAGGCCGATTCGTTTTGGATCGATAATTTCATAAGTCTGGCGCATCTTTAAGAGGCCGTCTTGGTGAATCCCGGACTCATGGGCAAACGCATTGCGCCCTACAATGGCTTTATTGGGTTGAACCACAAGGCCGGTTAAATGGGAAATAAGCCGCGAGGATTTCGTGATTTCTTTCAGATTGATATTGGTGTAAGCATTCATTAAATCGCGCCGCGTATCAATTCCCATCGCGATTTCTTCAAGCGAGGCATTGCCCGCCCGCTCTCCAATTCCGTTAACGGTACATTCCACCTGGTTGGCTCCGTTTTGAATGGCCGCTAAAGAATTAGCAACGGCAAGGCCCAAGTCATTATGGCAATGCACGGAAAGATTTACTTTTTTGCCCAAAGCAGGGCTTTTTTTGATTAAAAAAGCAATCAAATCGCCAAATTCAATGGGCATGCTGTAGCCGACGGTATCGGGAACGTTCACCGTTGTGGCGCCGGCATCGATTCCTGCTTGCACGACCTCAGCCAAGAAGGCGCGTTCCGTACGTGCGGCATCTTCCGGAGAAAATTCGACATCATCAAAAAATTTTTTCCCGTACTTAATATTTTGTACGGCCAATTTCAAAATTTCCGATTTCCGCTTTCTTAGTTTGTACTCACGATGGATTTTTGAGGTAGCCAAAAATACGTGCAGCCGCTTCTTTTTGGCGAATTTAAGCGCTTCACGGGCTAAATCAATATCTTTTGGCACCATGCGGGAAAGCGCGCAAATGACGGGTGTTTTGACGGCTTTCGAAATTTTCTGGATGGCTTCAACTTCACCAGCCGAAGCAGCGGGAAAACCGGCTTCGATAATATCGACGTTTAAACGCTCGAGCTGTTTGGCAATCTCAAGCTTCTCATCGGGCGTTAAAGACGCGCCGGGACATTGCTCTCCGTCCCTGAGCGTGGTATCGAAGACATAAATTTTTCGTCTTGCCGATGATTTCATTTCGCATCCGTAGCTCTAAATTTGAAAACTAAAATGTTACCGATTAACTGGCTGAGGCTTTTCCAACGAAGCGCCAATCCAAGGCATCATTTTCCGAAGCTTATCGCCCACTTGTTCCACTTGATGCTGATCACATTCCGCGCGCATCTTGTTGTAATTGGGCCGGCCTTTTTTATTTTCTTCAATCCATTCTTTGGCAAACTCACCGGATTGAATTTGCTTTAAAATTTTTTCCATTTCCTTGCGAGTTTCCTGTGTAATAATCCGCTTGCCGCGAGAGTAATCACCGTATTCTGCCGTATCAGAAACGCGCCGGTGCATTCCGCTGATTCCGGCCGCAAAAATAGCGTCCGTGATCAACTTCACTTCATGAAGGCATTCAAAATAAGCAAGCTCCGGTTGATAGCCCGCTTTGACCAACGTATCAAAACCGGCGCGAATTAATTCACTTAAGCCTCCGCACAAAACGGTCTGCTCTCCGAATAAATCCGTTTCCGTTTCTTCTTTAAACGTGGTTTCGATCACACCGGCGCGCGTGCCGCCAATGGCTTTTGCGTACGCCAACGCCATTTGAAGCGCTTTGCCGCTCGCATTTTGAAATACAGCAACCAAACAAGGAACGCCGCCGCCTTCCAAAAATTGGGAGCGAACCAAAGCGCCGGGCCCTTTCGGTGCGATCATATAAACATCCACATTTTTCGGCGGTTTGATATAACCAAAATGAATATTGAACCCATGAGAAAAAAGAAGCGCTTTTCCCTGTTTGAGATGCGGCACAATCGACTGCTGATAAAGATCCGCTTGCAAATGATCTTGCGTCAACAATTGAATAATATCCGCCTCCTGAGCCGCCTCCTCAGCGCTCACGGGACGAAAGCCGTCCTGAACGGCAAGATCATAATTTTTCCCGCCGGGCCGCTGGCTGATAATAACCTCAACTCCGGAATCTCTTAAATTCAAACCTTGGCCGCGGCCTTGAATTCCGTAACCGACAATGGCCACTTTTTTGCCTTTGAGTAAATTTAAATCCGCATCCTTATCGTAATAAACCTTTGCCATGAATTTCTCCGTTTCCCTCAGATTTTTACTTTTTACTCTTTTTCGTTTTTGATTTTTTGGAAACTTTCGCGCTAGAAGACGAGCTTGAAACATCCTTGCCGTTGGTACTCAATTCTGAGGCTCTGGAAACTGCAATGGTCCCCGTGCGTGCTACTTCTCGAATTCCGAATGGCCGCAAGAGTTCAAGCATCGCGTCGATTTTACTCTCATTGCCGGTTACTTCTACCGTTACAGACTTGGGGTTTACGCCCACAATTTTTGCGCGAAATGTACTGACAATTTGCATCAGCGCAGCGCGGCTAGCGGGTGTCGCCGTCACTTTCACAAGTACAAGTTCCCGCTCAATCATTTCTTCTTGGGTCAAATCTTGAACCTTAATGACATCGATCAATTTATTTAGTTGCTTCATAATCTGATCGATGATTCGGTCATCGCCTTGGGCCACAATCGTCATGCGGGAGACGGTTGGATCGTCTGTTTCGCCCACGGCAAGGCTGTCAATATTAAATCCTCGCGCTGAAAAAAGCCCCGAAACATGCGCCAGCACTCCAAAATGATTTTCTACAAGAACTGAAATAATGTGTTTCATAAGTTCTCCTTCAACTAAGTCGTCAGCTATCGGCTTTCAGCTGTCAGCAAAAGCAAAAGTTGTTGCTGATAGCTGATGACTGAAAGCTGACAGCTGTTTTTACGCCATATCCATTACCTGGTCCAGCGCATGGCCGGCTGGAACCATTGGATAAACATTGTCTTCTTTTGCTACTTTGCAATGTACGAGCACAGGGCCATCGTGCTTCAAAGCTTTCTCAAGTGCCGGAACGACTTGCTCTTTTTCTGAAACTTGCAAACTGAAAACGCCGCAGGCTTCCGCAATCTTCACAAAATCAGGATTAGACGGCCCAAGTTGAGAGCCGGAAAACCTTCGATTATAAAAAAGTTCCTGCCATTGGCGCACCATTCCGTGATGCCCATTATCCATCAGGATAATTTTCACCGGAATCTTATAATGCGAGGCGGTTACGAGTTCGCACATGGTCATTTGAAATGAGCCATCGCCATCAATGCAAACAACGGTCTCACCCGGCCGGCCGAGCTGTGCCCCAATGGCCGCTGGAAAGCCGTAGCCCATTGTACCAAGGCCGCCTGAGGTAATCATGCTTCGCGGTGAAGAGAACTGATACCACTGAGCCGTCCACATTTGATGCTGGCCGACACCGGTTGTCACCACTGCTTTGTGATCCGTTAATTCGCCTACTTTTTCGATGATATACTCCTGACGAATTTGACCATCGCCTTCGCGGTATTTAAGCGGATGCTTCTTTTTCCATTCCTCAATTTGAGTGAGCCAATCCTTAATCTGCTTCCTTTTATCTTTTACCAATTTGTTCAATTCTTTCAAAACCGGTTTCACATCCCCAACAATAGGATAATGCACCTTAACGGTTTTTGAGATAGAGGACGGATCGATATCAATATGAATGATTTTCGCATGCGGTGCGAATTTGTCGATTTTTCCGGTTACTCGGTCGTCAAATCGCGCGCCGACCGAAATCAAAAGATCAGACCCTTGAACCGCATAATTCGCATATACCGTTCCATGCATTCCAAGCATACGCAAAGAAGATGGATGAGTTTCGGGAAATATACCTAAACCCAAAACCGTTGTGGTGATTGGAATTCCGGTTTTATCAACCAATTCCAACACTTCTTTATAAGCATCCGAAGCCACTGCGCCGCCACCAACATAAAGACAGGGCCGCTTGCTTTGCATAATTGCTTCCGCCGCCTTTTCAATTTGCTCAGAATCCGGAGCGGCCGTCTTCTTGGGTTGATATCCGCGGATATTCACTTCTTTCGGATATTGAAACTCACATTTTGCGCGGCTTACATCCACCGGAAAATCAATCAAAACCGGGCCGGGACGTCCTGTGCCCGCAATATAAAATGCTTCTTTGACCGTACGAGTTAATTGGCGAACGTCTCTGACCAGAAAATTGTGTTTCGTTACAGGACGCGTAATTCCGATGACATCCGCTTCCTGAAACGCATCGCTTCCAATTGCATGGGTAGCCACCTGCCCTGTAATGCAAACCAGCGGGGCGGAATCCATGTAAGCGGTAGCAAGCCCGGTTACCGTATTTGTCGCCGCAGGTCCTGAGGTCACGATGCAAACGCCGGGGCGTCCGGTTGCGCGTCCAAAGCCATCAGCCATATGAGTAGCGCCTTGCTCGTGACGGACGAGAATTAACTTCAAGCCGGAATCATAAAGCGCATCAAACGTAGGAAGAATGGCGCCGCCGGGAAGCCCAAAAACGTACTCCACGCCTTCTTGTTTTAACGATTCAATTAAAATTTGTGCGCCTGTCAGCTCGGCCATTGATTCACTTTTATGTTATTTTGAGGCTACCGGTTTTGTAACAAGTTGTCCATCCATTCGAAAAATTGTTGTATTACGCTCGCGGAACTCTTCCCAAAATCTTGCTCTCTTTGGGCGCTGATTTGATCAAACCATTCCAAAATATAAGAATTGGTACTTAAATTCTTTGGATCGCTCGATGCTTCGGCTTCGACCAACTCAATAGGATAGCCTTTATCCTCAAACACCTTTAGTTCCTTTAACGTCTCTGGAGAATCTGAAATCTCTTTCTCGTGATCGATCAAGATTAAAACCGGCAAACGATGAGCCTCTGCAAAAGAAGGTGAGAACAAATTTTTCAAATCCCCTTTTAAAGCGTTCCCAACTGACGCGATCGCCGTGAATTCTTTCGGATACCGCAAGCCAAGATAAAAAGCATAATGTCCGCCATAACCAAAACCAACGACAAGGACATGCGTCGGATCAATTTCATACTGCGTTTCAATTTCATGCTTTAATCTCAGGATTCGACTATCTTGCTCCACGGGCGCCGTAGGCCTGTGCGTTTCTCCATACGTAGGGCAAAACACAATGACACCGTGTTCCTTTGCCGTAGCCGTCCATAATTTTATATAATCTTCCCCTAATTCGCCCTCATCATGAAGCGCTACTACCAATGGCCATTTCCGGCCCAGTGTATAGTCGGGGGGTACAAATAAAGAATAGCCGTATCGATCCGTTGATATATTTTGAAGCCCTGTTTTCACTTCTCCAAAGAAGGTTGCCGAGCTTGTTCCTTGATAAAAAAGGGCACCGAAGAAGATCAGAAAAAAACCAACGCCAAATTGCGCTTTAATTTTCATATTAGACAACAGTTTTCCCACGCGATTAAAGAACCGATTAAAGAAGCATTTGATCGTGTTAAAATTTTCGTAAGTCTTGTTGTAAAAAGGACTTAATTCTATCAACAAAATTGATTATTGTCAAACGGATTAGAAAAACAGAAGGGATTGACTTAAAGCCATGGAGTGCCCTAGATTAAGGCGTGGAAAGAAAAACGGAAATGGGCCTTAAAAACGGATATCTAATGGAGATTTGTTGTGCTGAACGTGGTTCCGCCGATCAGATTCTTTGATAATAAGTGCGTCGGGGTCAACTTTTTCATAGCGATTCAAAGAAGCGCAAAAAAAAGCGGTTCGGCCTTTTATGAATGTGTAAACGAGGCGAAAAGGCGCATAGAGGTCTTCCTCAAAATCAAGCCCTCTGGATTTTTCTTGCGGATACTGAACGCGGCAATACCAGTTCCCTGCCTGATCCACAATGGCGGCATTATGATAGAAATAGGCGCCTGAGAACTGGATGCGGCCGGCGGAAGGTTTAATTTTGGTATTCAAGCGGTCATTCTGAAATCCGAGGGAATGAAAATCCCGAAAAGCCATAAGCGGCTTTAACTCCAAACGTACCAGATTCTCATCTCCAGACAAAATTTGATATCGAAGAAGAACGGTTTGCTCATCATACATAAAAACAAGGCTTTTGGCGAAAATGAGATCTTCAACATGAAAAATCCAAGTTGGAAATGGGAGTGGGAAAAATTGGTTTAGATTTCGATAACCCTCAGGATTAATGGTATCTCGATAAAGCAGTGTGGAAAGCGGGTAGGCGGTTTCATCCACGTACAAAATTTCCTCGACATTGCTCAGTAAAACCAGATGCTCTAGCGGCGGATGGAGTTTTGCCACCAAAAGGCCATGATAACGGCGGGTGTTAACAGAAACGATTGTGGAGGCTGCATATCCCCCAAGGCGGTTGCGTTCAAGCCACTCTTTTTTGAGGGCTTGATCCAAATTGCGGCAAACATTTGAATTAAAGGAAATACTATTCACAGTTGAAATTTCGAGTTTTTAGAAAGTGCGTTCCTTAAGTTAAAGAGTACCCGACGTTTCGAGTAACTGCAAACGAGGAAAGTGGAATTCTGAGGGCTAGCGGGGGACTTTCAGGGATTCAAGTTTCTGGGTAAACTGCTTGGCACGCTCGGTAATTTCGGACCATTGATGGGCTCGAATTGTCGCTTTGTCGCAAAGGCTACGGCTGATCACACAAGCTGTGGCACCCGCTTTGATGTAATCAAGGAAGTTATCTAAATTAACCCCTCCAGAAGGGGCAAGTCTCAAAAATGGGAAAGAACGCTTAAGGCCATTAAGAAAGGGGACTTCTCCCAAGAAATTGGCTGGATAAATTTTAATCAGATCGATTCCTAAATTGTATGCTTCAATGACCTCGGTAACCGTAGCGGATCCTTGAATGACAACAGCATTATTATTTTTACAGACCGTAAAAATATTTTTGTCGGTGTAATCACAACTGACGTATTTCGCACCCGAATTGATGGCTCGATAGGCTTGTTCGGGATCGGTCACCGAGCCGAAGCCTACCAAAATTTGATCTAATTTAACAAGAGACTCAATGAGTTTTGTCGCTTGAGGAACATTGGCAGAGATTTCAATGATTTTAATGCCGCCATCGATGAGTGCTTTCGCGATCGCTTCGGCATCCGCGTGTTCGCTGGCGCGAATCACTGCGATTATTTTTTGTTCTTCAATAAATTTTAGCGGTTCATCCATTTTGCTTCAACACACCTCACAAAAATTAATTATAGTGGAACGTTTGCAAATGTCAAACCCGAACTGAGGTTTTTATCCCCTTTTTAAAATTCTTCGGCCTATTTCCTCAAAAGTTTAAGTTTTGATTCCTTCGCAAGCCCATGCTTCACTTCAAGCTCCTTGATTTCATCCCGAAGCCGCTTCGCCCGTTCAAAATCAAGTATGCTCGACGCTTGCAGCATCCGTTCGTAAAGATAGGCCAAATAAGATTTTACTTCATGATCACTTGTTGTCTCGCCCACAACTTTTTCGGTCAGTGTTTTGGCGTCGCGCCAGCGCTCAATGCCCGAACGAATCTCTTTTTTAATCGAAGTTGGCGTAATTTTATTTGTTCGGTTAAATTCCTCCTGAAGCTTGCGTCTTCTATAGGTCTCCTCAATTGCCTTTCGCATAGAATCTGTAACCTTGTCGGCATACATAATGACGGTGCCATTTATATGGCGAGCCGCCCGCCCTGAGATTTGAATCAGCGAAACATCACTTCTCAAAAAACCTTCCTTATCCGCGTCTAATATCACGACGAGAGATACTTCCGGAAGGTCCAGTCCTTCTCTCAACAGGTTGATTCCGACAACACAATCGTACTTCTGAAGCCTTAAATCCCTCAAAATCTCAACCCGCTCGAAAGCGTCAAACTCCGAATGAAGGTAATGGCCTTGAATACCGGCATCTTTCAAATAGCGGCTCAAGTCCTCGGCCATGCGTTTTGTAAGGGTTGTGACCAAAACACGTTCTTTTTTATTCGCGCGTATTTTAATCTCTCGAATCAAATCGTCAATTTGGCCTTCACTCCTACGAACTTCGATCACTGGGTCTGTCAAACCTGTTGGGCGAATAATTTGTTCCACCACTTGATTGGCTCGGGTCATTTCATAAGGGCTCGGAGTTGCCGAAACATACATAACCTTGTCAACCATTCGCTCGAATTCGGCAAAATTAAGCGGCCGGTTGTCCAAGGCGGATGGTAGCCGAAAACCGTGTTCCACCAGCACTTTTTTCCGGGAAAGGTCTCCCTGATACATTCCGCGCACCTGTGGAACCGTCTGATGGGATTCATCAATCAAAACGAGAAAATCTTTCGGAAAATAATCCAAAAGCGTATAAGGTTTTGAACCCGGTGCACGGCCTGAAAGATGCCGCGAATAATTTTCGATCCCGGAGCAATACCCTACTTCGCGCAGCATATCCAAATCGTAACGCGTGCGCGATTCAAGCCGCTTAGCTTCCAAATCCTTGCCTAATTTTGTTAATTCTTTGACGCGCAAAACCAATTCTTCTTGGATTGCTTTCATCGCACTTTCAAGCCGCTCCGACGGTGTGACAAAGTGTTTGGCCGGATAAATAGCAAGCTGGGTGAGGCGCCTGATCGAACGAAATTCGACCGCGTCCAAAAGTGAAATCTCAGTCACTCGGTCTCCCGAAAATTGAATCCGGTAGGAGCTTTCCCCATAAGATGGAAATAAATCGATGAGATTACCCCGTACGCGGAATGTGCCTCGTTTCAAATTGGCATCATTGCGTTCATATTGAATCCCGACCAAACCTGATAAAAATTGATCTCGCGCAAGTTCTTGATTTTCTTCAATCTGAATCAACATCCCTTGCCAATCTTCGGGCGAACCCAAACCATAAATACAGGAGACGCTTGAAACCACAATTACATCGCGGCGTGAAAGAATTGAACTGGTTGCGGCAAGCCTAAGACGATCTAAGTCATCATTAATGGAAGCATCTTTTTCAATATAAGTATCTGTCTGCGGCACATAAGCTTCGGGTTGATAATAATCATAGTAGGAAACAAAATACTCGACGGCGTTTTCTGGAAAAAATTCTTTAAGTTCACCGTACAGTTGAGCGGCCAATGTTTTATTATGAGAAATGACAAGTGCGGGTTTTTCCCATCTGGCAATCACATTGGCCATCGTGAATGTTTTTCCGGAACCAGTGACCCCAACCAAAACTTGTTCTTTAAGGCCGGCCTTCAAACCTTCGATCAGCTTTTGAATGGCCTGAGGCTGGTCCCCTTTTGGTTTCATTTTCGAAACCAATTTAAAGGGAGCGCTTGTCATTGGAAAAACGTAAGATTCACTTAGAAAAAACTCGGGCGATTTCCAAAGAAAAATCGAGGGCGGGGGCTGAGTGGGTCAAAGCGCCGACTGAGATTCGGTTCACACCGGTTTTTGCAATTTGGCGGACATTCGCAAGTGTCACACCACCTGAGGCTTCAAGCGAAAGCTTCGGATGAATTCGCCGCGCCATCTGAACCGCTTGTTTCAACTGGTGAAGTGAAAAGTTATCCAGGAGAATCCGGTCGGGAAGAAAATTCCCTTCTAATAGATGAGACAATTCTCTTAAACTTCCGACTTCAATTTCAATCGGAATTCTCCTATTCCATCGTTGGGCTTTGAGCCTGTCGCCAAAATAACGGCAATGCGTCTTTTCAAGTAAGCGGTGAATGGCGCGCCAATGGTTGTCTTTTACGAGAATTTCATCCCAAAGGCCGAAGCGATGATTTTCACCCCCTCCAGTCTTCACAGCATATTTTTCAAGTTCACGCCAAAGCGGCGTGGTTTTTCGAGTATCATAAATGTTCGCGCGTGTTCCTTTGATTTTCTGCGCAAACTGCTGAGTGAAGGTGGCGATTCCGGAAAGATGACTTAGAAAATTAAGAGCGACTCGCTCTGCTTTTAAAATGGACTGAATGGGGCCAGAAATGAAAAATACTTTTTTGTTCTTTAATATACGTGAACCGTCTGCGTATTTCTGTTTAATTTTTAGACGCGGATCAACGACATGGAATACTTCCCGAACGACCGAACCCCCAGATAAAACCCCATCGGCCTTCGCTTCAATATAAGCTTCTCCTGAAAGCATGCGAGGAATGAGCAGCCGGGTCGTAATATCTTCCCTGCCAATGTCTTCTCGAAGCGCCTTACGAATTAGAAGCCGTGTTTGATTTGAAATGTTCAGCATAAAATCATTTTAATTAACGTTCATGAAATTGTCTAACCCAATTCTTTTGTTAGCCTGTCAAAATTAGCCTGGGAATTAAGCCAGGCATGCTCTGCTTCCTCAAGCATTGCCGTCAATTTCTTAAGCTTTTCATTCCGCTCTTTTGAATAATGAAAGGGGTTATTTTTCATTTCTTGAAACAGTTTCTCCCGCTCCTGCGTCAGATGCTCCGTCTGCCGTTCCAATCGTTTGCTCTCTATCTTTACCTTTGCCAATTGCGCTTTCGCTTCCTTCCGCTTCAGATAGTCGCTATTTTCTTTTCCGCTAACGGATGGAGGCTTAGGTTCCACTTGTAAATCTGAAGCGCCAGAAACCCCTTCGGCTGCAGAGGAAGGTTTAACAGTGACTCTCTCTTCAGCTGGCTCTATTTGGCCAAATTCATTGGTAGCCTCAAGTTCAAGATGATAAACATAATCTTCATAAGTGCCCGGATAGCGGTTGACCGAGCCATTTTTGATATCGATGACCGCCGTGGCAATTAAATTAACAAACGTGCGGTCGTGGCTGATAAAAAAGATGGTGCCAGAAAATTTCTTCAGAGCTTGACCAAGCGCCTCCACGGTTTCAAAATCTAAATGGTTCGTCGGTTCATCGAGCAAAAGCACATGGCTTTTGGTCAGCAAGAGCCCGGCCAAACAAAGCCGGGCGCGTTCACCGCCGCTTAAAACGGAAACTTTTTTCTTAACATCATCCCCCTTAAATAAAAAAGAACCGGCTAAATTTAAAACATCCTGGCTGGTTACACCCGATGCCGCTTCTCTTTGTAAATGAGTGTAAATATCATCCTGAGGATGAAGTTTGCTAAATACATGCTGGGCATAGTAAGCAATTTTAAGGGCTGAACCCCACTTGAAGCTTCCAGATTTTGCAGGAAGCTCCCCGGCCAAAGTCCGCATCAATGTGGTTTTGCCTTGCCCATTATCTCCCAGAATAGCAATATGGGAACCTCTTTCGATTTCTAAGTTAATCGCATTGGCCACTGCTTTCTCAGGGTAGCCAATGCTGAGGTTATTGCAGGATAAAGCAAGGCCCGTTTTCCGTTCTACCTGCGGAATTCTAATCCGGACACCGCCCATCGGGTGCTCAATTTGAATGGTCTTGAGGCGTCCAAGCTGCTTCATTTTTGATTTGGCCCGTGAAGCGGTTGATGCTTTGGCGCGAAAGCGGTCAATAAACTCTTGCAGCTGCTCTTTTTTCTTTTCAACGGCTTTATTGTGGGCACGTCGGTGATGAAGTTGCACCTCTTTGAACTCGAAATATTCCTCAATCGTTCCCGGATACAACGTAAGCTGCCCATTTTCAACTTCGAGCGTATGGTCGCAGGTCCGTTTTAAAAATTCGCGGTCATGCGAAACAATCACAAAGCCTCCGTTAAATTGCTGAAGGAAATGTTCCAGCAAGATCAAGGTGCTTAAATCAAGATAATTGGTTGGTTCATCAAGAATGAGGAAGTTAGGGTCATGCAAAAGCATCGCGGCGAGTTTCAAACGGGTTTGATAGCCGCCGGCCAGTGCAGTAATTTTCTTCTCAAGAAAATCGAACGTTAAATGGAATTTTGCCGCCAGTTCCGCGCATCGCCACTCTTCCTTCCCGGTATAACGCATCAAAAAATCAAGAACAGTCTCGTTCGGCTGAAAAGGATCGTGCTGCTCAAGATATCCTAATTTAAGTTCCCCGTTTTTTGTAATGGAACCTGAATCCATTTTTTCTTGGCTGATGATGATTTTACAAAGCGTGGATTTCCCCGATCCATTTCTTCCAATAAATCCGATTTTCTGATTCTGCGAAAACGAAGCTGTGGCGTCATCCAAAATGGTAACTGCGCCAAAACTTTTATGGATATTGTGAAGTTGTAATAAGACACTCATGCTCGATTCTTTCTGTATTGCGTGCCATAACAATAAATTAGGGACGGTTTGCCTATGAAAAACCGTCCCTAATTTTACTCTATTTTGTTATGTTCTGGAAATAATTGATCTCTAGGATTTACTTGAGCCATCGGGGAGTTAATCTGTCCCCGACCCCTCATTTACTTGTTTTTTTGTTCGTAAGCACTGAGAGAACGCGAGTACCACCAGCCACCTTGAACAGGCTTATCCCATTTCAACTCTTCGGCAATCGTAACTTTTTGCCCTGCCTCAACACGGCCGACCTGATAGTAATTTGCTGTTTCAGTCGATTTGTCCGATTTTAAAATTAATCCGTCTGACACAAGCTTCGCCCCGATAGCAGCGCCTCCAAATCTCATGTGATCGACAACAATAATCATATTGTCAAGCACCTTGCCAAGAAGATTGGTGTAATCCCAAAAAAGCTTAAAAACCCCCTTTTTGGCATCATATTCTGAGTGATTAATCGAAGCTTTAACACCAGCGGAACTCAGACGCGTCCAATCGTTCGTTAAATTTCCGGAAACTCCAGCCCTCCCAATTGAAACGGTACCGCTCTGGTCCAAAATAAAAGTTCTATTCCCCGAAATAGCTGATCGCAGCGGTGCCGCTATAATGGTATAAGTTGCCGGTGTTGCGTCGCTGATTGTATAAGCGTAGCCATTGCGTTGGACGACTGTGTCCGAAGCAGATTGAAAACCTTGTACCAAATCGCCAAGCGTATTAAAATCAGACGGATAACGATGTGTAGGATCGCTTGTTTGAAACATGAGAAAAGCGTCACGAAAGGCAATCAATTCTTTTTGAGCTACATTCTCATTATGAGAAATCATAACTTGGGTAAAAAGTGTCCGCGAAATGGCAAAAAGAAGGGACAAGATGGCTGTCACCACCATAATCTCTACTAACGTAAACCCTCGGGTCTTTTTTCTCATAGTTACACCTTAAATACGTATAATCCCCTCTGTCTTTTAAATATACTCTACACCCTCGAAAGTTGCAAAATCCTCAGGAATAAATTGCTTAAGTACTTTTAAATAAATAACTTACGACTAATTAATAAACTGGTTAAAAAACAGCCCAGTGGGCCTATGAGTGTGCTGGTTTGTCGGATCAGCTAAGAGGGGGTATTTGCTACTTTGAGGTGGGTACTTAATATCGTTGAAACGGCCTCGGGTGAAAGGCCGGTAACTAAGGTAAGTTGTGTGACAAAACCTTCCCGTATCGGCGCCATCGCCTGTTTTCTTTCTTGGTCAGCAGCATGAATTTCATGCATTTCATCTGTTGTCAAAGTCCTGCCAAGCAAAACTTCTATTTTAGGAATCATATTTTCATCAAGAGGCCGTGCTTTTCGGCCAATCTTAGGCATGATCTGGCTGATTTGTGTCGGCGAAAGTTTGGTAATTTGTGAAATTTTCTGGATGAATTCAAAGCGCTGCACTTTGACTGCTTCCATGATTGCCTGAATCGTTTGGATAAATCTTTGTTTCTCTCCTTCCGTGAGAGGCGCGCCTCTTTGAGACTCTATTTTCTCAAGGAAAGTCCCTTCGAATGCTATCGTTTTCGCGAGCGACTTAGTGGGAGTAATCTCTGCAGATTGAGCACCATGGCTCCAGGTTAAAACCAAAAATATAAGGGCTGTGGTTGTGCCAGCTAAACTCAGATTACGTTTCAGTTTCCAAGGCATTTTTATCTCCAAACCTAGCCTATGTTACCGCAATTTTTAATAAAATAAAAGGATTCTTTAATCGCAAAAAATAAATAACGCTACGCTTAATGCGGCGCCAATCGCATAAATCGCCATCGTATTCGAAATAAAATATGGAAAAGCAATTAAGGCGATTCCGATCGCCATCGGCTTGAAGTTTGCCTGCTTCTTTCCGTAAACAAACGCAGCAAATCCGATAGCGCCAAAAATGATCCCTCCCATTAGATTGGCCATACTCATAGACGGCATTCTTTCATTGCTTGAATAAATTTAAATTCTCGCGGTACGCTGTGAGTTTCTGCGCAAGATCTTGTTTGCGCGCATGTTCTTTTTCAATAATTTCGCGAGGCGCATTGGATACGAATTTTGAATCGGAAAGGCGGTTTTCGATACCGCGAATCACGCCTTCAAGCTCCTCAATTTTCTTCTTCGTACGCTCTTCCTCGGCTTTGAGATTTTCAGGAGAAAGTCCCGCTACAAAAATTTCAATGTCTGAATAAACGCGGCCGATCATTCCGCTTGTTTTCTTAACTTCCTTTTCTACAGAAATTTTGGAAACCTTAGCAAGAAATGAAATTTGGGATTTAAATTCGCCGATTGCATCGGTTGCTTCTTTTGATTTCGTTCCAATCCTAATATCGGGCAGCATTTCAGCCGGTTTCAAGCCAAGCCGGGTTCTCAGATCGCGGATTCCAACAACCACATCCTGAAACATTCGTATCGATTGCACTTCTTTTTCAAATTTATCTTTGAAGCCCGGGGCTGGCCATGAGGCAAGCATAACGGTTTCTAGATTGAAAACACCGGACTTGACGCGCTCTTTTAAAAGCTGCCAAATTTCTTCTGAAATAAACGGCATAAAAGGGTGCAAAAGCCTCATGCTTTTTTCGAGAACGTAGACTAAAACGGCTTGAACCGTTCGCTTCCTTTCCGGCGCTTCTTGGCCCATTAAAACCGCTTTCACAAGTTCCAAATACCAGTCGCAAAAAGAGCTCCAGAAAAAATGATAAGCGGCGTTTGCGCCTTCATTAAAACGAAAATTCTCAAAGCATTTATTGATTTCCTCGGCGGTTTGATCAAGCTCTTTGAGAATCCATTTGTCGACTGCTGAAAGACGGTCCAGTTTTCCAACATCGCTGAGTTCGCAGAATCCTTCTAAATTGCTCAAGACAAACCGCGTCGCATTCCAAATTTTATTGGTGAAATTGCGGCCCATTTCGAATTTCTCTCGAGACAGATAAACATCCGTTGCGGCAAGCATCATGAGCGAAAATCGAAGCGCATCGGCACCCATTTCATCGATGATTTCGATTGGATCAATAATATTGCCGAGCGATTTGGACATTTTTTGTCCGCCTTCCACCCGAACCGTGCCATGGATAAAAACAGAGTGGAAAGGAACTTCATTCATAAACTCAAGGCCTGCCATAATCATGCGCGCCACCCAAAAGAAAATAATTTCCTGAGCCGTTACGAGAACAGCCGTCGGATAAAAATACTTTAAATCTTGAGTTTGCTCGGGCCAACCCAACGTTGAAAACGGCCAAAGCCATGAGCTAAACCATGTGTCCAAAACATCTGGATCACGTCTTAGATTTTTTGACCCGCAAACAGGGCAAGCGGCGGGATTGGTTCGACTAACAATAATTCCGTCATTGCGAGCGACCGCAGGGAGCGAAGCAATCTCAGAAGATTGCTTCGTCGCTTCGCTCCTCGCAATGACGGGTTCTCGCTCGACTCTCTGTCCTTTACATGTCTCGCAATACCAAACCGGAATTTGATGTCCCCACCAAATTTGCCGGGAAACGCACCAATCGCGTATATTTTCAAGCCAGCTTACATAGACTTTAGTCCAACGATCCGGATAAAATTTGACTTTCCCTTCTCGGTGGGCTTTCAATGCTTTTTCGGCAAGAGGTTTCATTTTGACAAACCATTGCTTTGATAAATAGGGTTCCACAATGGTGTGGCAACGGTAACAATGCCCTACCGCATGGCCGTGGCTGACGCGCTTTACGAAAAGCCTCTGAGTTTCCAAATCATGCACAATGCGCTTACGCGCTTCAAAACGATCAAGCCCTTTATAAGGACCTCCGTGTTCGTTAATCGTGCCGTCCGAGTTCATAACATTGATAATCGAAAGTTTGTGACGAGCGCCCATCGCAAAGTCATTGGGGTCGTGTGCAGGCGTTACTTTGACAATCCCGGTTCCGAAATCAGGGTCCACAAAATCATCTTCAATCACAGGAATCACGCGGTTTAAAAGGGGGAGAATTACTTTTTTGCCTCGGAGATTTTGATAGCGTTCATCTTTTGGGTTAATCGCAACCGCTGTATCGCCGAGCATTGTTTCAGGCCGCGTCGTGGCAAGTGTCACATGATCTTTTGATCCTTCAATTGGATATTTAATGTAATAAAGTGCCCCTTCAATTTCTTGATGGACTGCTTCTTCATCGGAAAGTGCCGTTTGGCACCGCGGACACCAATTGATGATGTAATCGCCCCGGTAAACGAGCCCGCGCTCATGAAGCGTAACAAAAGCTTCGCGGACCGCTCGCGAAAGCTTCTCATCCATCGTAAACCGTTCGCGGGACCAATCGCATGAGGCGCCAAGCCGCCTTAATTGCTTCACAATGGCAGAGCCGTGTTCTTCTTTCCATTTCCAAACGGTTTCGATAAATTTCTCGCGGCCCAGTTGATGGCGCGTTTTGCCTTCTTTCGCCAGTTTCTTTTCAACAACGTTTTGAGTGGCAATTCCCGCATGGTCCACGCCCGGAACCCAAAGCGTGGGATCACTTTTCATTCGGTGCCAACGGATTAAAATATCCTGAATCGTGTTATTCAGGGCATGGCCCATATGTAAAATACCGGTTACATTGGGCGGCGGAATAACGATTGTGAAGGGCTTTTTTGAAGAATCAATCGAAGGGGTAAAATAACCGGACTTTTCCCATTTTTCGTACCACTTTTTTTCAACGGCTTTGGAATCGTATCGGGGAGGTAAATCGTTAGCGGCCATCAAACACCGACTTAATCAACGGAATAGCTGGGCCTTAAAAATGAAATGATGGGCG
>Ga0155842_109_pt1 | contig 21721 bp, 25 predicted proteins | sample RifCSPlowO2_01_FD_107496 | JGI IMG/M metagenome (GOLD analysis project Ga0155842, IMG submission 107496) | Omnitrophica bacterium RIFCSPLOWO2_01_FULL_45_10b | reverse complement strand
GGGACGAAGCAATCCCTGGGATCTGAGATTGCTTCGGCTACACTTAGAACATTGCCTCGCAATGACGTTTAGCATATTACACTCCGATGTACTTTGAATAAATGGTCTTGGCTTGTGCGGGATCATTTGTTCCTTTGATGATCGCGCGCCCATCCGGGAAAATGGTAAATTCGTAACCATCCACTTTGGCTTGAAACATAAAAGGATTAAATTTCGCTTCTCCTACTTTCTCAAACCGATGGGCAAGTTCCTTAAAATCCAGTTTGATACGATCTGAGCGCGTAATTTGAACGGCATTGCGTCCGCAAAGTGTGGTCGTTTTCGGCGTTTTATCTCCCGTAAGAAATTCAAAATTGCGGCTTTTGCATGTCGGACAATCCGTTGCCTCACGCAAACCTTCAAGCCGGAAGGATTTGGCTTCGCGCGTCCATACATCGTAACTATAAAGCGACCGGTTTAGATCTTTCTTATTCCCGCTCAAAAATTTGATCGCCTCGGTAGATTCAAGTGAAGCGATAACAACGGAAGCGGGCGCAATAATCCCGGCAGTATCACATGTCGGCGTTAATTCCGGAGGAGGTGCGGATTCGAAAACGCAACGCAGGCACGGTGTTTCACCGGGAATGATGGTCATTGTTAAGCCGTGGCTTCCGATCACCGCTCCATAGATCCAAGGCTTCCCTAATTTGACACAGGCATCATTCATTAAAAAACGGGTTTCAAAATTGTCCGTGCCGTCCAATACCAAATCGACGTCTTTAATGAATTGTTCGATATTGGTGAAATTAACATCGGAAACAACAGCTTCAAATTTGATGGTGGAATTAATCCGTTTCACTTTCCGTTCCGCGGCGATTGCTTTCGGAAGGTTTTCCTTAATATCATCTTCGTCGAAAAGAACTTGTCTCTGGAGGTTATTGAGCTCAATAAAATCGCGATCGACAACTCGAATAAAACCCACGCCCGCTCGTGCAAGCGTATTGATTAAAACAGTTCCAAGCGCACCGCATCCGATAATGGCGATTCGGCTTGCCGATAACTTGCGCTGGCCTTCTTCGCCAATCTTTTGAAATAAATATTGTCTGTGGTATCGTGAAATGTCTTTGGTCATATTAAATGAAGCCCAGACTTACGGAACGAAGCGAACGTAAGTCTGTGGCTGAATTTAATCCCGCACCCAGAAAATCAACTGAGTGAATCCTTAATACGAGATTTAAGTGCTGTAAGGGCTTGCCCATAATCCTTAATCCTCCTTTCTCTTCTTCTGGCATCAGATTCAGATTTATACGCTTCATAATACACAAGGCCCCAAATACCATTACGATTATGCTGTGCCATTCTTCTCTTTAGATTATTCGTATAACCGTAATAAAGCTTGTTGTTTTCATTTTTGTGAATAACGTAAACATAATACATTTTCTGGGTGCGGGGTTTAATTCGGACAACAAGTTATGCCGCTCTACGGACCTCCATAACTTGTGTCCTCATTAAATAAAAAACCCGGCGGCGTTTACCGTCGGGTCAATTCTAAAACGTGCAATTTTTCTTTCGGGTGTTTAGCACATTCTAGTTCGTTCGAGCGAACTGCGGAGCAAGCAACCCAACAAATCACCGCTAATGTTCGTAACTATAACACACGGAAATGCCTGAAACAATACCCTTCTCTATCAATGTAGGGGCGGGGTTACCCCGCCCATACTGTAACCCAATATAAATCAATATGTTACGATTATTGCTAGAAGTGCAAAAAAGCCTTACCGGCGCCGATGCGCCAGTACTTATCGCACTGCGCGCTTTTTGCAGGCGCCGTTGCGCCAGCACTAATCGTGGGCAACTTTGACGTTGCCCTACGATTATGTGCGCGAGTACTTTCCGGGAAGAACTGGCATTTGCCGCTCAATGCGGCAAATACTACTCGTGAGGATTTTGACATCCTCTACGAGTATGACGTTCTTCTCCGGAAGTGCCTCGGACTTGAGGTCCGAGCGCGATAATGTATAATGTCTTCATGCCGTCACAACCTCAAAAGACAATCGATACATTCCAAAATCAAAACCCCGATAGGGATTATGTGATTCATTTTGAATGTTCGGAATTCACCTGTCTTTGTCCCAAAACGGGCCAGCCGGATTTTGCAACAATTAGAATTGAATATGTTCCGGACAAACTTTGCGTGGAATTAAAATCGCTTAAGCTTTATTTGTGGTCCTATCGGAATGAAGGCACATTTCACGAAGCCGTCACCAACAAAATCTTGGATGACTTAATAAAAGCGACAAGTCCTAGGCAAATGAAAGTGGTAGGAGATTTTTTCGTCCGCGGTGGAATTCATACCGTGGTAACTGCAGAATACAAAAAGAGTTAAACTAAAAACTTTTTGTTTCGATGTGGTGTCTTACTTCCTTGCCCTGCTTAATATAAACGACGTCTTCGGCAATATTATTGGCAAGATCGGCAATTCGCTCTAAATTGTGCCCAATCATAATCAAATTAATTCCCGATCGAATAAAGGCGGGGGATTTCTCCATTAAGAGTGAGATTCGAAAATAAAGGTCATCATTAAAAGCATCCACCTCATCATCGCACTGCAGGACACTTCTCGCTAACTCAACATCTTCACGAATAAAAGAATTCAAAGCATCCGTTACCATCCGAAGTGCTGCCTTTGACATTTCTTCTAAACGTAGGTCTTTTTCTAAGGGCGGTTCTTTCAGTAGGGTTAAAGTCCGTTCTGCAATGTTAACTGCATGATCCCCCATTCGTTCCAGATCCGTATTCATTTTAAGAACAGCAGTTAGGATTCGAAGATCTACAGCCATCGGTTGCCGCAAGGCCGAAAGACTGTGGCCTTTATCATCGATTTCAATTTCCAGCTGATTGATGATTTTTTCTTCTTCGATGACTTGCTTGGCAAACTGAGAATTTCGATTCAAAAGCGCATCCACTGCTTTTTCAATCGCGGCTTCTACCAAAAATCCCATTTTAAGAAGTTTTTGCTTGAGTTCTTTAAGCTCTTCGTGGAAATGACGTTCCATATAATCGCTTAGCCAAACCGGCCGGTGATGTAATCTTCGGTTTCTTTTCGGGAAGGTGTCGTAAACACAGCTTTGGTTTCACCGAACTCAATTAGTGAGCCTAAAAGTAAATAAGCTGTGTAATCACTCACTCGGGCCGCTTGCTGCATATTGTGAGTAACAATCACAATGGTATAGTTTCTTTTCAGTTCCTGAATCAATTCCTCAATTTTCGCCGTCGCAATTGGATCCAGGGCTGAACAGGGTTCATCCAAAAGAAGCACCTCAGGTTCATTAGCCAGTGCGCGGGCAATACAAAGCCGCTGCTGCTGTCCCCCTGAGAGAGAAAGTGCATTTGATTTTAATTTGTGATTCACTTCATCCCACAAAGCCGCTCTTTTAAGACTGTCTTCAACGACCTGATCTAATTTTTTTTTATTCTTAATTCCAAGAACCCGTGGGCCGTAAACAACGTTTTCATAAATTGATTTTGGGAACGGATTTTGTTTTTGAAAAACCATCCCGATTTTTAACCGAACTTCAACTGGATCGATGTTAGAACTATAGAGGTCCTGACCTTCTAGCAAAATACTTCCAGTAGTTCTAAAAACAGGCATGAAATCGTTCATGCGATTGAAGCAGCGGATTAAAGTACTTTTTCCGCAACCTGAAGGCCCGATAATGGCTGTCACCTGATGGCGTTGGATATTAAAACTGATATTCTTAAGCACCTGGGCTGTGCCATACCAAGCGCTTAAATCTTGTACACTCAACACAAAATGTTCTGGATTTGTCGTTATTTTATTCATGGTTTCAATACCGGGTAAGACTATTTTTTTGATATTTTGGGTTTTATCCATAATGGTGTTCACAATGATCTCGCTGAAATTTTCCTCTGATAGTGATTTCTTAAAAAAATGGCAAGCGCATTTAAAAATAAAGTAACAACTAAAAGAACGACGATTCCCGCTGCTGCGCAAGCATGAAATCCTTTCTGAGGCCGGGAGACCCAGTTAAAAATTTGGATTGGTAAAACCGTAAAAGGTGAAAGCGGGCCATTTGGAATAAAAGCAACGTAGGTCAACGCACCCATTGTAATCAGTGGAGCCGTTTCGCCAATTGCCCGCGAAACCGAAAGAATCACTCCCGTGAGAACGCCCGGTAAAGAAAGCGGCACAACATGATCTTTAATCATTTGCCAGCGGGTTGCACCTAAAGCATAAGCGGCTTCACGAATCGAAAGAGGAACAGTTCGAATTGCCTCCCGGGCCGAAATAATAATAATAGGAAGAACGAGCAAAGCTAACGTTAGAGCACCAGCCAAAAGACTTCTACCAAGTCCCATGAGCCGGACAAATAAATCCAAACCTAAGAGGCCATAAATAATGGAAGGAACTCCCGCCAAATTTGATACATTGAGTTCGATAAAACGGCTGAAGCGATTCTTTTTGGCATATTCTTCAAGATAAATGGCTGCACCCAATCCAATTGGAACTGCTGATAGCGCAGTTAAAATAATCACATAAAAACTTCCAAACAAAGCAGCCAGAATTCCTGCTTCCTGAGGTTTGCGTGACGGGAAACTGGTTAAAAATTTCCAATTGAGCCTCGGAAATCCGTCAATAAAAGCATCCACCACAAGCGCCGTCAATGTCCCAAGAGAAATGAGCACAGCAAGCGTGGCAGCAATTTTAAAAATGCGCTCACCCAATTTTTGTTTTTCAATCAAAATCGAAATATCACCGGCAACTGCGCTATTCATACGTACATCTCTCTATAATGGGCTCTGAGCTTGCCGCCAATAATATTTAAAACAAGCGTGGATAAAAATAAAACGGTTCCAACCGCAAAGATCGTTTGATATTCCAAAGTTCCGTAAGGCGTATCCCCCAAACTCACCTGCACGATATAGGTCGTCATCGTTTCAATAGGCACCAATGGATTGAGTGTCAAATTCGGCATTTGCCCGGCCGCGATCGCCATGAGCATGGTTTCACCAACTGCTCGGGATACCGCAAGAATAAAGGAAGCGGTGATGCCTGAAAATGCAGCGGGAACCACAACTTTAAAAGCCACTTGCAAACGGGAAGAACCAAGGGCAAATGCCGCGTCTCTTAAACTTTGAGGAACGGCATACATCGCGTCCTCACTTAAAGATGAAATCAGAGGAAGAATCATGATTCCCATAACAATCCCGGGAGAAAGAGAATTAAAACCATTCATTCCCGGAATGAATTTTTGTAGAATTGGCGTTACAAACAGTAAAGCAAAATAGCCATAAACAATTGTTGGTACTCCCGCTAAAATTTCCAAAATCGGTTTGAGTACTCTCCGTACATCTGAAGACACATATTCACTCAAAAAAATAGCAATTAAAAGCCCGAGCGGGATGGCAACTAGCATAGCAATCACTGAAGTTAATAAAGTGGCTGTAAAAAGAGGTAAAATTCCGAAGTGCTTGTTGGTGAAAAGCGGCGTCCACTGGGTATCGGTCAGAAAATCAAAAATAGGAACACGGGTAAAAAAGGTTATGGTCTCAAACACAAGAACGCCAACAATCCCAAGTGTTGTCAGAACAGAAACCATTCCACAAAACAGTAATAGAACTTTAATCAAGAACTCTTGCCGTGCCCTGATTTTTTTCCTGTTTGGATCAATCATAGAAATGAAAACATAAAAACACAACGGCTTCTCGCAGGAGAAACCGTTGTGTTTTTTTGACTCACAGTGGTTAAATGATTTTGGTTATTTGCGGAGCAATTCTTCCATGGATACGCCAACGGTCGCTCCTTTTCCGCCAAACACGGAGCCTGCATTTCTGGTTTTAAAACGTTCCAAAGCTGCTTGATAAGCAGCATCGGGAAGCGGAATATAACCCACTTCTGTCACGAGTGACTTTGCATTTTGAAGGTAGAACTCAACAAATGTCTGAACATCGGGACGATCGGCTATCTTGCTGTTTACATAAATGAAAATCGGACGCGCAAGCGGCTGATACGTTCCATCCTTAACTGTTTCCATAGTCGGAAAAATAGGACCATCACCATTCCCGCCTTTCTCGTCATCAATTGGAACCAGTTTAAGTTTGTCTTTATTTTCCTGGTAATAAGCGAGCCCGAAGTAGCCAAGGGCATTAACATCGCTTGAAATAGCCTGGACGAGAACGTTGTCATCTTCGCTGGCAATGTAATCACCACGGCTTGCACCGCCCTTGCCATTAATGGCTTCCGTGAAATAATCAAATGTTCCCGAATCAGTTCCAGGGCCTGCCAAAGTCAAAGGACTATTGGGAAACCCGGAACGAATATCACTCCAAGACGCCACCTTGCCTTGCGCGGCAGGTGCCCACATCTTATTAAGTTCAGCTACCGTCAAATGATCTACCCATGTATTACTTGGGTTTACCATAACGGCTAAACCATCATAAGCAACGGGAAGTTCAATATATTTAATCCCGTTTTCAAAGCAGGTATCCACTTCCGAGGGCTTGATCGGACGGGAGGCATCGGAAATATCAATTTCTTCCCTGCAGAATTTTTTGAATCCACCGCCGGTACCGGAAACACCAACGGTTACTTTAACTCCAGGATTTGATTTTTGAAATTCCTCTGCAACTGCTTCAGTAATCGGGAAAACCGTGCTGGAGCCATCTACCTTAATCAAACCTTCGCCCGCATAAGCTGGCAAGGCAACCGACAAACCTAATACTAGAACTACAATTGCTGTGATTATCTTAAATTTACTTTTCATTGTTCATTCTCCTCAAGCTTCTACCTTCAGTTTAACTTCCCCATGTCAAAAGGGTGTTTTGCCTATGTAAAATCTATGTAAACCTACAGGAGGCCCGTCATTCACATTTCCTCAAGAGAAAGGGAGGGTTAACTCTTAAAGGTTACTGTTGAACGACGAGCCGCCCGCTAAAATCAACCAAATTTCCAAACCAGATCGGCTTGGAAGCGGCGTTGTTCTTCATCCCGGACACTGCCTGTCCCCGTTGCCAAATTATTTACGAAAATCGCAGTACCGTTTAACTGAATGTTATCCGTAAGGGCATAACCCATTTTAAAGACGCTGCCACGTTTGCCTGAATGTCCCAAACCAAAATCACTGTCATTAAAAGCCCCTACCACGGCATCATTTTCAATCCGTTTATAGGTATAACCAAGTTCCCAATCGCCTTTCTTTTTAAGACCGCCGAGTTTCGCACCAAATGCCCATGCCAATGCTTCATCGTTCTGCTGGCTTTTGTTTTGGGTATTGGTGGCAAGATCAAAGAAAGGTGCGAGCGCAACGTCGCTAAGAGCGGTGTCGCCAAAAGGATAGAACTTAAATTCGTTGTAAAGCTCAATTACTTCAAAATCCTCCGCGTCAAGCTCTGTGGCGGGACCAATAAAGTTGGAATTCCCGCGTGCTAACGAAGTGCCGCCAACCGTAAAATTACTCACATTCGTATAGTCAGAAAAACTATACCAAGAAATGGCCGAGAGCCAGTTAACAGGCTTTTCAAAAGCCGGAGTCGCAAAGCCAATATCCAACCCCGCCTGAAAAGCGTAGAGTTCTGCATCGGCATTGTTCGAGGCTGAAGAATCCTCATCCAAAATAAATTGGCCGAGTAAACCATAGGCTTTCACTTTAAGATCTTCTCCGTCGTGCAATCTCAGGTCTACCATCTCATAAGCGCCTTCGGGTCGAACGTCTCTATCCCAAATCATATCGGAAGATCCTTTTTCAAATGGATTGGCAAATTTACCACCGCCAATTTCGGTTTTCTCAATCGGACCTACTTTCGCCCAATTAGGGTTATAAATTGCGTACATTCGATCGACGAAAATATCTTTTAAACTAAAGTTATTATCAAAAGTTGTGTTGGTTGAAACATTATCGCCATTAGTACCAAGCGCTTGCTCACCGGAAGCGAGAAAAAAACCGGCCTTAAATTGATCGCTCAGTTTCTTTTCAGCGCCAACCCTCAAACGATAACGAAACCGGTTTCTCGAATCCGTTTCAGATGGATGACCGCTCGTGAAATCAAACGCCTCGTAACGAAGCCGGCCGTCGCCCGAAAATTTGAGGTTCTTAAGCCATTTATCTGAATCGCCTATTTTTTCAGCAAGGTTCTTCACAAATTTCTCTTTTTCCTTTTGTGGATCCATTGATTCCACAGAAGAAGATTTACCAACCTCTATACGGGGTTGGCTTTCAAGGCGCTGGATTTTATCGCTTTGTTGATTGATGGTTTTTTGCATCTGGCCAATTTGCTTTTGAAGCTGATTGACCATATTGGTCAGATTGCCAATGGGATCCGTATCGGCCCATAGATTTGTCGACAAGCTCATTAAAAATACACCTATGCCTACTATCAATTTTTTGGAATTCATCTTCTGATGCTCCTTTTGTTCTGTGATTAACATTTCGTTCCTCCCAACTAAATTTTTATAATTGAATCGATTAAGCTCGAACTTTAACATTCAAAAAACTTCTCTTCTCAATTTTCTAAGTTTCTTTAAATCCTGTTCCACTTGCTTCGTGACTCGATCGTACAAAGTAGATGTGGTGCGATCCAATTCTCGCTTCGACCTGAGTTCTGAAACAAGGCCGTTCAACAAATCGCGCTGTTTTCTTAGCGCCGCAATCATGAATTCCTTTTCCTTCATAAAAAACGCCTTTCGATTTACGGTTCATACAAAATCCGTATAGAGGCCAATGCGATGCGCCGGTAAACTCGACGCCGGTGAAATTCCTGATCGAATCAGCCAAGCTTGAAATGCCCGGCCGGTAAAATCAAACTCTGAATTTTGCTGCCGTTCATTTTTCGAAGAGGACTGCTTTTTGGTAGGTTTTCTTATTTGCTTTTTCTGCCCAGGAAGGATCGAATTATCAACAGGTCGATCTTGTGTCTTCAACATATTCAAAACGTTTTTTTCTAGGATCATTGGAACCTCCTGAAGTTTATTCAGTCCCCGTACGCGATTGATTCTAAATACATGGCGTATTGATCTTTTATTTTCCTAAGCGCTTTCAAATTTTTAGCGATTCTGTGCGTCCGATCTTGATACAACAAATTATCATCGCCGTCCAATGCCGTTTTGTTTTCAAGCTGAACAATTAACTCTTCCAGAAGATTGTGCTGTCTCTTAAGGCCTGCCATCATCAGTTCTGATAGAAACATGTCACACCTCCTAAGTTCATGAGAAATGATAGTTCCATCATGTCAGCTTCTCTTGACGGTAAGGTAAAATGTAGGTAAAAGCCTCCCTTGACTAAGGGAGAGGGTGAGCAAGAAAGCTGTAGGAATTAGCTACGTACGGGGTGAATAGGAAGCGTGAAAAAGAATTGAGATCCCTTTCCTAATTCACTATTGCAGGAAACGGTTCCGCCATGGGCTTCAATAATATGTTTCACAATAGAAAGCCCAAGGCCTGCCCCTCCGGCTTCTCTGGAGCGGGCTTCATCAACGCGGAAAAATCGTTCAAAAACCCGAGGAATTGCCTCACGGGCAATGCCGACACCGGTATCTTCGATAGAAACTCTTACTTGATTGCCGTTTCGCTCGGCCTTCAAAATAATGCGGCCGCCTTCACGGTTAAACTTAATCGCATTATCGAGTAGATTGATTAAAACTTGCTTGAGCCGATCACGATCTGCTGTCACTCGAAGTGTTTCCTGTTTTGAGATATTGTTTTCCACGGCAACTTTTTTCTGTTTCAAGAAAGGCTCAAATTGAGCAACGACTTTGGCAATTTCATCTTTTAGATCAATAGGTTCCTGCTTCAAAATGATTTCCCGCGATTCAATCCGGGAAAGCTCAAGCAATCCGTCGATGAGGCGTTTCAAGCGCTGAGCATCTTCTTCCATCATTTTAAGAAAATGTTTTGCGCGATCAGGCTCTTGAATAGCACCGCTCAAAAGAGTTTCAACAAATCCCATAATTGACGTTAATGGCGTTCGAAGTTCATGAGATACATTTGCAACAAATTCTTGCCTGAGTTTCTCGAGCTTTCGGATTTGAGTGATATCATAGAAAACAAGAATGCCGCTAACAGCTCGTTCCTTTTTCGCAACCCCAACCGCGTTGGCCATGAGCGTTTTTTTCTCCGGATGAAAAAGTTCGATTTCCTCCGCCACGCTCGTTTGTTTAAGAATGGCTTGATCCATCATTTGATCAACTTTCTGATTCCTGACTACCTGAAGAATGCCGCGTCCCACGGCATCTCCCTTGCGAATGCCGAAGATAGCCTCAGCCGCCGGGTTGGCCATCACAACATGTTTCCTTGAATCAACCGCAATCACTCCTTCTGCCATATTTTCCAAAACGGCGGAAACTTGAGCCTTCTCTCCTTCAATCTCAGTAATTCTTCTCTTAAGTACCGCGACCATTAGATTCATGGAATCAGCAATTGGTCGAAGCTCAGAATTTAGATCTATTGAGATTTTTTGATCAAGATCGCCTTTGGCATAGCGATTTGCGGCTTGGGTGAGTTGCTCAAGCTGTTTGGCGCGGGATTTTTTGTTAAGAAACGTCAGGAAAAGCAGTAAAAAAATACCAACAAACAAGCCAACTAAAAAAGCGGGAACAACGATGCTAGAGCTCGTCGTCAAAGCGATATCCTGCGTTCTTTACCGTAATGATACGGTGTTCTTCAGATTTTAACTTTTTCCTGAGCTGCCCGATGTGCATGTCTACCGTCCGGGTTTCGATATTAAGCGACTCATCATATCCCCATACTTGATTCAAAAGGAAATCCCGGCTCAATACTCTTCCGCGGGCTTCCCATAATGCCTTGAGAAGGTCATATTCTTTTGAGGTAAGTTCAATGGCTTTTCCTTTTAAGGTTACAATGTGCTTTTCTGCTTCCAGCTCAAGGCTTCCAACTTTAAGGACTTTATATTTTGGTTTCTCATTGGTTCGGCGCAATACGGCTTTTACGCGTGCCACTAATTCGCGTGGGCTAAAAGGTTTGGTCATATAATCATCGGCGCCAAGCTCTAACCCAACCACTTTGTCCGCTTCTTGGCCTTTTGCAGTCAGCATAATAATGGGGATCGCAGCAGTTTTATCGTCTTGTTTCAAAATTTTACAGATTTCAATGCCGTCAATTTTAGGAAGCATCAAATCAAGAACAACGAGGATTGGTTTTTCCTTGCGGGCGCGATCAAGGCCTGTTTCGCCATCTCCTGCCGTTAAAACGCGAAACCCTCCTTGTTCGAGATTGTATTTCACAAGCTCGGCAATATTTTTCTCATCCTCAATCACAAGAATGGCTTCTTTAGACATAAAAAGGCAGAAGAATGAAGGCAACCCCAAAAAATGGAGCGGTATAAATTAACATGCGAACCATTAATTTCTGGAAAGAACTGAATTTCTTTGGAATGAATAAATTGTATCTCGTTCTACGGGAATTTTTCCAATCCGAGAAATTTCTGAGATAAATTTTTCGCGGGGCGTATATTCGCCATTTTCACCGCCTGCTTCGCGGGTGATATTTTCGTGATAAAGAGTCCCGCTCATATCATTCGCCCCGTAAGAAAGTGAGCGAAGCGCATTTTCCCAGCCGAGTTTAACCCAGCTTGTTTGAATATTCCGAATGTCATTCATGAAGTAAAGCCGCGCGGTAGCAATCATCTTAAAAGCATATTGGGTTCGATCCATCGTTTTATCAACAACGCGCCCCAATTTGGTTTTATCCGGCATGAACAAAAGCGGAATAAATTCCGTGATCATCCCACCACCTGTTTTTTCCGCTGAAAGCGGACCTTCCGAAGGAAGGAGGCCCTTCGGGCCGAAAATAGGTGGTGGGATCATTCTGCTTTCGCGCTGCACTTCCCTGATTCGCCTAAAATGATTGACGACATGCTGCGCGGTTTCCACATGCCCGAATAAAATGGTCGCTGTGGAATGCATCCCAAGCTGATGAGCCGTTTTAATGATTTCACACCATTCATCTGAGGAAATTTTCTCCCAACAAATTTTGCGCCGTACTTCATCATCCAAAACTTCGGCAGCTGTTCCGCACATGGAACTCATCCCAGCTTCCTTCGCTTGCTGCACTGTTTCAAGATAAGATTGATCGGTTTCGGTAGCATAATAATCAATTTCCTCCGGTGAGAATGCATGAAAGTGAATGTCGGGGTAAGCATCCCGCACTTGCTTCAAAAGTTCAAGCACTTCCTGAAATTTCACTTCAGGAGAAAGCCCTCCTTGAAATGTAATCTCGGAAAGCCTGCCTTCAGCATGATCAATTCGGTGGCGGATGTCCTCAAACTTAAGAATATAGGCATCCTTTGAAATGGGGGACTTTTTAAATTCGCAGAACGTACAATGATATTCGCAGATATTGGTATAGTTGACATTCATATTGTGGATAAAACTTACCGAACGGCCGTTTAAGCGTTCATTCGCTTCATCTGCTAAACTGTAAAGCCGTTCTAAATCAGACGGTTCGCTCTGTTCAAGAAGCCATTTGGCTTCCGTTTCCGTCAAATCGATCGAATTTTTTGTTTTATACTCGATTGTGTTCCAATCCATAATCTTCCACCATTGTCATTCTGAGCGCAGCGAAGAATCTCGTAGATCCTTCGGCTCCGCCTCAGGATGACAAGTTATTTTGCTGCAACTGCGTAAGAACTATCCACCAAAACCGGCTCGAAACCCGCTTGTTCAATCAATGACCTTAATGAAGCCTCAGAAAGGTCAATCGGTGTTTCATTGCCGGCGTCATGCATAATTTTTTCGTTCAAATTGGTTCCGCCCACATCATCCACGCCGAAGGAAAGGCTCACTTGCGCCATTTTAAGATCGAGCGTGGTCCAATGCACTTTGATATGCGGCACATTATCAAAAAGAAGCCTCGAGATGGCGTATATTTTTAAATCCGTATACCCGCCCGGCTCACCTTTTCGCTCAAGTGGCGTATTTTCGGCATTAAAAGAAAGAGGGATAAAAGATTGGAAACCGTGCGTTTCATCTTGAAGGGCGCGAAGTCTCAAAATATGATCGATACGGTCTTCGATGGATTCGATATGTCCGTAAAGCATGGTGCAATTGGTCGGCATTCCCATTTTGTGCGCCGTTCTATGGATTTCAATCCAGTCCTTAGAAGTCGTTTTTTCATCACAAATTTTCCTGCGCAGCGGCTCATTGAAAATTTCAGCGCCGCCTCCCGGAAGCCCATTGAGTCCTGCTTCTTTAAATTGGCTCAGCACTTCCTGCCACGATAAATTGAAACGTTTCGCCAAATCATCAATTTCAACCGCCGTTAACGCCTTGATATACAAATGGGGATGGTCCTTGCGAATCGAATGAAACATTTCAGTGTAATAATCCATTCCCAATTCCGGATTAAGGCCACCGACGATATGAACTTCATTAATATGAAAGCGCTCTACCGTATCGGTAACTTTGGCGCGAATTTGGTCGAGTGAAAATGTATAACCGCCTTCCTCGCCGGGCCTGCGCGCGAAGGCGCAAAAAACACAATGGGCGGTACAGACATTTGTATGGTTTAAATGAAGATTGATGGAATAATAAACTCTTTTTCCATTGAGGCGTTCGCGTACCTGATGGGCCAAAGCGCCCAAGAAAGGAAGGTCGTTTGATTGAAACAGCCGGATACCGTCCTCAAAATCGAGACGTTCGCCCGAATCTATCTTTTCTTGAATGTCTTGAAGTTTTGAATTGTGGAACAAGCGGTTCATATTTTTAGAAATGTCATTCTGAGCACGCAGTGCGAAGAATCTATGTGGCCGATCCTTCGCTTTCCGCCACCCGTGACGGCGGATCCGCCGTTCTGCTGGGCAGACGCTCAGGATGACTTGAAGGTTTTTTTCTCTTTTCAATTTCGGCAAATAACTGATCAACAAGTTTTTCCTCAGACACAACGCGCTCTTGTTTCCCGTCGACGTAAATCATTCCTTTTTCCTTACCGCCCGTAATCCCAAAATCGGATTCGTGAGCTTCGCCGGGGCCGTTGACCACGCAACCCAAAACAGAAATGGTCATGGGGTCTTTCAGCTTCATCGCGCGGGTTTCTACTTCATTGGCGAGTTTAAATACATCTACCTCAGCACGGCCGCAGCTGGGGCAAGCCACAACGCGCGGGCCGAATTTGCGAAGACCCAAAGCTTCCAAAACAAAACGCGCCACTTTGACTTCCTCAACGGACTCGGCTGAAAGTGAAATCCGAATCGTATCGCCGATTCCCTCTTGAAGAAGTGTGCCGACTCCAATTGCATTGTAAACGGATCCGCGGAGCAGTGTCCCGGCTTCGGTAACGCCCAAGTGAAGCGGATAATCAAAAGCCTCGGATGCCAATCGATAAGCCGCTACCATGGTAGGAACATCGCTTGCCTTCAAAGAAAGGATGATGTCATAAAAATCGAGTGATTCTAAAATTTGAACGTGGCGCTTTGCGCTTTCAAGAAGCGCTTCCGGTACCGGGTGTCCATATTTTTCAAGAATATCTTTTTCAAGCGATCCTCCGTTGACACCGATTCGAATGGGAACACGCCGTTCTTTTGCTTTTTTGACCACAGCTTCAATACGGTCGCGCGATCCGATATTGCCCGGATTTAAACGCAATTTATCAATCCCTTGATCGAGCGCAATTAAAGCCAAACGGTAATTAAAATGAATATCGGCAACGAGCGGAATTTTAATGCGGCTTCGGATAGCGCCAAGTGAATTTGCATCTTTCTCCGTAGGGCATGCTACCCGAATAATTTCACAACCCGCCTCGGTGAGTTCTTGAATTTGGGCGACCGTGGCCTCCACATCATGGGTAGGCGTTGTGCACATGGATTGAATGCGTACCGGGCTATCGCCTCCCACAGAAACATTGCCGATTTGAATCGTCCGAGTTTTTTTACGGTTCGCCCCGTTAGAATTACTCATCATTATCACCAGGATTTAAATTAAGATTAAGCTTGGTTATTTTTATATCACTAATAAATTGAGAGGAAAATGATGAAACTATTCTAACGGGGTTCGTCATTGGCTGATCTCAAGCATTCTTTGAATAGGCACAAGTGCTTGCTTCCGAATAGGCTCGGGAACTTTAATTTCATATTGCATTCGTTCGAGTGAAAGCACAATTTTCTCAAGTGTATTTTGCTTCATGTAATTACAAACGGCTTGATTTGTCGCCGGAATGAAATTTTTTCCCGGATTTTCCTTCTGCATTTTATGCAAAATGCCGGTTTCGGTTGCCACAATGAATTCCGGAGCTTTGGATTGGCGCACATACTTCACCATTCCTTCTGTGGAAAGAATTTGATCCGCAAATTCCATGGATTTTGTCAAACAGCCGCATTCAGGATGCATCAGAAGTTCCGCCTGGCTGTGTTCTTTTTTCAATTGAGCAAGCCGCTCTGATTTAATCATCACATGAACATGACAATAGCCTTTCCAAATGGTTATGTTCTTGCGCCCGGTTTTCATTTGAACGAAACTACCGAGATAAAAATCAGGAACGAAAAGAATTTCCCGATCTTCCGGAATTGCAGATACTACTTTGACCGCATTGGAAGACGTGCAGCAATAATCGGCTTCCGCTTTTACTTCAGCGGTTGTATTGACATAAGCGACAACTATCCCCTTTGGATGTTCCGCTTTCCATTTCCGGACATCCTCCGGACGAATCATTGCGGCCAAAGAACAACCGGCTTCAAGATCGGGCACCAAAACAGTTTTATCAGGGCATAAAATGCTGACCGTTTCCGCCATAAACAAAACGCCTGAAAACACAATGACAGGCGCATTCATTTTTTGGGCCTCTTGGGCCAGGCCGAGCGAATCGCCTGTGAAATCCGCAATATCTTGGATTTCCCCAACTTGGTAATTGTGCGCCAAAATGACGGCGCCGCGCTTGCGTTTAAGCGCCTTAATCTCTTCTTCGATTGAGTTATAAACTTGTGCCGGCATTTGTATGTTCTTTCCGCTTTTCTTCTTTTTTCGCTAATGCTTCTTTTCCCAAATTTGTTAACTCCTGCGAAATGCTCATGGAGCAAAATTTCGGGCCGCACATGGAGCAAAAAGGCGCTTCTTTAAAACCTTCTTGAGGCAGGGTTTCATCGTGCATCGCGCGAGCAGTTTCAGGATCAAGGGCCAATTCAAATTGCCGTTTCCAATCAAAAGTGAATCGGGCTTTCGAAAGCTTATCGTCCCGGTCGCGCACTCCTTTTCGGTGGCGCGCAATATCAGCGGCATGAGCGGCAATTTTATAAGCAATCACCCCTTGCTTCACATCTTCCGGATTGGGAAGCCCGAGATGTTCTTTCGGCGTCACATAACAAAGCATAGAAGCGCCGTACCATCCGACCATGGCAGCGCCGATGGCAGATGTGATATGGTCATAACCCGGAGCGATATCTGTTACCAAAGGCCCCAGTGTATAAAAAGGCGCTTCATAACAAAGTTCCATTTCTTTGTCCACTTGAAGTTTCAATTGATCCATCGGAACATGGCCAGGCCCTTCAATCATCACTTGGACGTCATGTTCCCATGCTTTTTTGGTCAATTCGCCGAGTGTTTTTAGTTCTGAAAATTGCGCCGCATCAGACGCATCCGCAAGGCAGCCGGGTCGAAGACCGTCACCGAGGCTAAAGGAAACATCATAGTGTTTAAAAATTTCGCAAATTTCATCATAATATTCGTATAAGAAATTTTGTTTGTGATGGGCCACGCACCATTTCGCCATCATGGCTCCGCCGCGTGAAACAATTCCAGTAATTCGATTGGCCACAAGCGGAACGTATTCGCGAAGCACGCCGGCATGAATGGTCATGTAATCGACGCCTTGTTTTGCCTGCCGCTCAATCACATCGAGCATCACTTTAATGGAAAGCTCTTCTACTTTTCCGCCAACTTCTTGTAATGCCTGATAAATCGGGACGGTTCCGACGGGAACAGGACTTGCTTCAATAATGGCCGTTCGAATAAGGTCAAGATCACCGCCTGTTGAAAGATCCATCGCGGTATCCGCTCCGAGATGAACGGCGTTGTGCAATTTTTCAAGTTCCTGATCCACATTGGATGTGACGGCTGAATTTCCAATGTTGGCATTAATTTTACACTTTGAAGCAATGCCGATGCACATTGGCTCAAGACTCAAATGATTAATATTGGCCGGAATGATCATGCGCCCGCGCGCTATTTCGGAACGAATCAGTTCCGGATCTAAGTCTTCTCGCTCAGCCACATAGGCCATTTCTTCCGTAATTTGGCCTTTGCGTGCGTAATGCATTTGACTGACATTTGTATCGCCTTGGCGTTTTTTAACCCATGAAGAACGCTGCTCTGTCATTCTGAGGCTGGAGGCCGAAGAATCTTGAGATCCTTCGCTTCGCTCAGGATGACACTGACTTTTGTTACTTTGATTTGGCATAGGTTTTCTCCAAATAATTGCAAATGTCGTCGGATTCAAACATAAATATGTTTTTTTCAACATCAACCAGCAGCGGAAATTGTAAATCAGGCATGAAACGATTTAGAAATTCCCTTTTGATGCTTCCTCCCGGTGAAGGGTGTGAAAGATAGGATACGTCAAGTGCTTCCAATTTTCTCCGTACTTTCTGGCAATAAGGGCAATCTTCAAAATGAAAAAGTTCAAGCATGGATTGGCGTCCCCTTCATCGCCCGGTCCCACCATTCGTCTAATTCCTTTGTAAAATATTTAAGCCTGATTTTTTTATACTCTTTGGTGCTGTAGAGATTCTTGCGCGGCCAATCGCCGGCGGCGGAAACAATTTTTTGAACTATTTTTTCACAATCTTCTGCTTTCGCACCATGAATCATGGTGTAAAGCGCATAAGGCCAATCTAAAAAAATTGGGCGTTTGTAACAATGGCTCACTTGCGGAAATAGCGCCATCTTCATACCCACTTCATCCTGTTTTTCTTCCGGAATATTCCAAACCACCATCGCGTTGGCGCTAAAACCGGCCTTACGATGATGCAAAATTCCGGCAAAACGTCTGAAATATCCTCTTGGCTCAAAAAAATTCATTAATTCAAAGAGACGCGCTTCCGTAAAACCCGAGGCCTTTGCAATCGCCTCAAATGGGCACTCCTCCAAGGGAATATCTTCCTGCAAAGCACGGATGGCCTCAATATGCTCTTGGGTCAGTTCAGGAGGCGCTTTTCGGCGTTTGGAATCGTCATAAATATTTTCTTTTGAATCACGCGCATCGGGATCGGAACCAGTGAGATCTAATTTCATCCCGATTTTGTAAAGCTTAAGCGTCGGGAGAATCAGCGTACTTAAAGCACCTGATAATTCATGCAGCTTTTGAATGGTGCCTTCGAGAGAATGATACGGCGGCACCGCCACCGTAAACCAAAGATTGTAAGCATCATTGCGGCGATAATTGTGGCTCACGCCGGGATGTTGGTTAATGATTTCAGCGCCACGGTCAAGCTGATCGTTTGAAAATTTCATCGCTACAAGCGTCGATTGATATCCTAAACTTCTTGTGTCAAAAATGGCGGAAATCTGCCTTAAAACTTTCTCATCTTCTTTAAGCCGCTTAATGCGCGCCAAAGTCTCTTCGCCTGTGATGCCAAATTTTTCACCCAGGGCATGAAAGGGTTTTGAGACCCGCGGAAAGTCTTTTTGAATTTCAGTTAAAATTTTACGGTCCAAATCATCCATTATAACGATTGTTTCCCTTTAAACCCGTCATTGCGAGACAGAGTTCCAGATGATGTCGAAGCAATCTCCGAACCTTTAGATTGCTTCGCTTCGCTCGCAATGACGTGGTTAGGCAAAGTTTCCGCACCTTTCACATAAAAATTATTCTTATAAAGCTCGCTGATTTGAGCAAGTTCTTCTCGACTTAAATCCGGCGTATCAACAGCCGTGGCAAATTCTTTCAGTTGATCTTCATTGTAAATATTAGGAAGCACCGTGACGACGCTTGGTTGAGCCAATATAAATTTCAACGCGGCCTGACCGATGGTTCGCCCTGTTTCTTGCGTTAAAAATTTAAGCCGTTCTACTTTTTGAAGTCCTTCAATCAACCATGAATGAGGCCTGTGAGAACGATGATCTTTTTCATCAAATTTTGTATCGGGCGTATAAACTCCTTCCAACATCCCAGAAGAATGAGGAACGCGCACCAAAATCCCGATTTGATGTTCTTCGGCAACCGGAAAAAAATCGCGGCCGGGTTCTTGTTCGAGCATATTGTAAATGGTGTGAAGGCCGTCGATTTTGCGTTCCTGCATCAATTTAATTCCTTCGTCCCGCCAACCAATTGCAGGGCCTAAGGCTGCGCCGTAACTTAAAATTTTTCCTTCGGCTTTCAGCTTTTCAAGCGTCGCAAAGAGATCGTCATTCATGACAGCATCCATTTTTGAATTATGGATTTGATAAAAATCGATATGATCCGTCTCAAGCCGTTTCAGAGATTCTTCGCAGGCAAAACAAACGTAGGACGGAGAAAAATCCTGTGGAATTTCGCGCTGACCCTTCCGTTCGCCGGCATAATGGTAAAAATCATAACCAAACTTGGTGGAAATCGTAATCTGGCTGCGCCTTCCGCGAAAGGCTTTAGCCAATATCGCCTCACCGCGGCCATTGCCGTATGTGTCGGCCGTATCATAAAAAACGATGCCAAAATCAAAAGCTTTCTGAAGGAGCCGGACAGCATTGTCATCATTGACTTCGCCCCACCAACCCGTAGATAGGGTCCAAAGGCCGAAGCCAATTTCTGAGGTGGTAACTCCTGATTTTTGTAACCGTCGATATTTCATGAAATTGATTTGACCTTATGATTCAAGTGTTTCTGATTGGCATCACTAAGGTAGGCTGTTTAGTCTACTAAATCTGATAATATTTGTCCATCTTTTCCACGCCTGACTTTCTAAAGAGCGTTAATTAAGTTGAGGGGTTTGACACACCATAACCTATGTGTTAACTTCAACTTAGAGATAAAACATAAGGAGTGTAACAAATGAATTCACTAAAAATTGCGTTTGGTATATGGATATTAATGTTTATAGTGGCAGTGAGTCGGGTACGGTCGGAAACTGAAAAAGATTTCGCAGTGCCTGCTTTCAGCGATCTTCAAGTGCTTGGCAATCAAAATGGAACGGCCGAAACATTGCCTCATGTTTCACAATTGGATCGAGCACCATTTCCAGAAATAAAGAAACTCCGGCAGTTTGACATGAACCATGATTCCCAGCTTAATGATTTTGACGTGAAACAATTTCAATCCATCATCGAAAGTTTAAATGGAGAAAAATTAACTGGCCTTCAAGTTACCGCGCGGCTCCGTATCGCACAGAAAAACCAAAAGGAATCGTTTCCCGTACTGTACGACTTAAATAAGGATGGGTTATTCACTTCCTCAGATGTCGATTATTTCGCACAGATCATCGATGAGATTTTTGGTGGGGCATCTCGGGGAAATGAATTGATTCAATCATTTAGATTTCAAGTCTTTCCGGCTCAAAATTCTGAACCAAGACGTAAAAAATAAGAACGCTTAACAAAAGCCACGTCATCCTGAGCGAAGCGAAGGATCTCTGATCGTAGATTCTTCGGCTTTCGGCCTCAGAATGACACTTTTTCGGAGAAGAACCACAAGTTCTTCCCGAAAAGTACTCGCGCGAAAGGCGCGCAGTGCAATTTTGTTAGGCACTTGAAATTGTATTCCCATTTAATCCCCTCGTCGTTCCGTAATGTGGTGGCGAATATCAATGCCCTTCGCCACATAAATAACATCTTCCGCGATATTCGTCGCTAAATCGCCAATCCGCTCAAGGTTGTGAGCAACCATAATTAAACTCACTGCCTGTGGAATTTCAATTGTGCGATTCTTCATCGCTTCTTGAAGCTCGCCATAAACTCGATCTTTCAAATCATCTAGTTCGTCGTCCCGTTCGCAGATAGCTTTGGCCGCTGCAGCATCCCGCTCCACGAAAGAATCCAAAGATTCTTTGACCATCGCAATGGCCAAATCAGCCATCTTCGGAATATCCAAATAAGACTTTAGCGGCGCTTCCCGGCTAATCGCAATTGCACTTTCAGCGATATTAACCGCCTGATCACCTGCGCGCTCAAGATCGCTATTGATTTTCAACACCATTGTAATAAACCTCAAATCAACTGCTGTCGGCTGTCTTAGCGCGATGAGCTCGTGACCGAATTCATCAATTTCAATTTCGAGAATATTGATTTTCTGATCCCCTTCGATCACTTCTTCTGCAAGTTTTGAGTTTCGTTTAATCAGTGACTCCACTGATCTACGAATTGCCTCTTCCGCCAAAAGGCCCATCTTAAACAATTTATCTTTCAATTGTCCTAACTCTTCATCGAAATGACGCTGCATTGTATCTCCTTTTCTTACAGCGCACAGCGAACAGTGTTCAGCGGACAGGATTTTTTTCCTGTACGCTGTACGCTTAACGCTGAACGCTTTATTTATCCGAATCTTCCGGTAATGTAGTCTTCTGTTTCTTTCCGATCAGGCCGTGTAAAGATACGCTGCGTCGGCCCAAACTCAATCAGTTCTCCAAGATAAAAATAAGCCACATGATGACTCACCCGTGCCGCTTGTTGCATATTGTGGGTCACAATCACAATTGTATAATTTTTATAAAGCTTGCGCATTAAATCTTCAATTCTCTCTGTTGCGATTGGATCAAGCGCGGAGCAGGGTTCATCCATTAAAAGGATATCCGGCTCTACGGCCAAAAGCCGCGCA
>Ga0155842_148_pt2 | contig 22008 bp, 21 predicted proteins | sample RifCSPlowO2_01_FD_107496 | JGI IMG/M metagenome (GOLD analysis project Ga0155842, IMG submission 107496) | Omnitrophica bacterium RIFCSPLOWO2_01_FULL_45_10b | reverse complement strand
GCTCGAACTTCTTTTTAGTTACCCCATTTCTAATATTCAAATTGTTGCCGGAAAGTTTTTAGGGCTCCTGGGGATTCTTTTTCTATTGGTTTTACCGACGCTTTTATATTTCTTCTTAGCTCGATTTGTTCAGGCTCATTTTGAAGTCACCTCGCTTTTGACGGGATATATGGGGCTTTTGTTGGTCGGTGCAAGCTTTGCGGCTCTGGGTATGTTTGTTTCTGCTTTGACGGAACATCAAGCGGTTGGCGCGGGGATAAGTTTTGCGATTCTTCTTTTCTTTTGGGTGATCGGATGGGTTGCCGATTGGGTCAGCCCTGAATTGGGGCGTATCTTGCGGGAGTTTTCTTTGGTAGAACATTTTCGGGATATGACCCACGGTGTCATTGATACCAAAGACATTGTTTTTTTTGTATTGTTTATTTCCTTTTTTCTTTTTGCCACCCTTTGCACTTTGGAAATTAGAAACTGGAAGCGGTAGAAATCCATGAAACCTAGGAATTTAGTTTCAAGCGTTCATCTGGCAGCCTTGCTTTCTTTTGCTTTTTTGATTGCACTGTTCAGTTATTTGATTTTCAGGACCTATCACTTCAGATTCGATTTGAGCGAAGGGAAAGTTTATGGGCTTGCTCCGCAAACGATTCAAGTCCTTCAAGCTTTAAAGAGCGAGCCCATCGACGTTTATGCCTTTTTTCAGGAAGATTCGGCCTTCAAGGAGCCGTTAGAGAATTTGCTTAAAGAGTATGCCTATCGCCACCCTAAGTTTCATTATGCGTTTTACGACCCGGACCGCATGCCTGGCAAGGTCAAGCAATATCAAATCGATGCTTATGAAACCATTGTCATTGAGGCAAAAGGGAAACGCGAGAAAACGAAACAACCCACCGAAGAAGCAATCACAAATGCCTTGGCCAAACTATTTCGACAGGAAAGTAAAACAATCAATTTTGCCAGCGGTTATGGAAATCCATCGATTCATGATGAAGAAACCAAAACGGCTTATGGTTTGTTTCATAAAAAGTTAGTTGAGGCTAATTATAAAGTTAATGAAATTACGATCCCTCGAGGCGGCATTCCTCCCCGAACAGACCTTTTAGTTTTTGGAGGTCCACGTGTTGATTTGCTTCCGGAAGAGTTAAAAAGCATTCGGGAATACCTTTCTAAAGATGGCAATGTCATGATTCTGATCGATCCCGTCGATTCAGGGCAGGGGAAGAATTTGGAGCAGTTTCTTCTTGAATATGGGGTTCAACTTGGCAGTGATGTTATTGTTGATAAACTGAGCAAACTTTTTGGAGCCGATTTCCTTATTCCTTTGGTCACAGAATACAAACCTCATGTGATTACTCAAGGGTTTCGTTTGGCTTCTTTTTTTCCGGTTGCACGTTCCGTGCGAAAAACAAAAAATGCACCTCCTGGATTTAAAATAAGCGAGATCGCTTGGACAGGCGCCGGCAGTTGGGCGGAAACAAATTTGAAGAATTTATCGGAGGGCAATGTTGAATTTGACGCACAAACGGATCAGCCCGGCCCGGTTCCAATGGTCGTGGCCGTTCAAAAGAACGGAACGAAGGGAGGGCGGATGATTGTGATTGGCGATAGCGATTTTGCGAATAATGCTTATCTGAATCTTTCCGGCAATAAAGATTTGGTTTTAAATTCCGTCGCGTGGCTCACCGGAGATGAATTTGCCGTTTCGATTCGCCCTCGTTCTCGAGAGGCCACCCCTCTTTACTTGAAAGAGACAGATCAACAATTTTTATTTTATGTGCCGGTACTGGGTTTTCCTTTTGTTTTTTTAGCGGCGGGTACCGGTGTCTTTTTTTGGAGGAGGCAGTTCCATTGAATTCGAGAAGAACAGCTCTTTTCCTCGTCGTTCTTATAGTGCTCGCCGGGTTTTATTATTGGAAGGTACACCGGCCGCAAGCAACAGAACGTATTTTTTCATTTTCGCAAGATTCTAAACAAGCCGGCGTTCTCGCCTTAAACCCAAAGGAAATTGTTAATCGTATCACCCTTCGAGATGCTTCTAAAGAGACTGAAATTTCATTCTTTAAACTCAACGATCAATCTTGGCGCATTACACATCCTGGGGATTATCCTGCCGAATCGTTAATCGTCAATGGATTTGTTACGCTCCTTAAATTAACGAAACGAGCTCGCTCTCTTTCCTTTGAGGGGTTGTCAGAAAAGGAATTTGGTTTTAAAACGCCACGCCTTATTATTTGCGTTTCAACAAATGAAAGAAAAAAAGAGCGCTGCCTTTTGATTGGTTCTGATGCGGCCATTGCCAACGGCGCTTACGCCAAATGGCGCGATGAGTCCAAATATTTCTTAGTGGACAGCAATTTTCTCTCCGCATTCGATAAAACACTTTATGCGGTCCGAAAAAAACAGATTTTTTCACTGCTGAATAAACCAATCACGAGCATTCGTTTTCAATCTTCGGATCGCGAATTTGAAATTAAACGCGAAGGAAAGCGCTGGATGTTAAGCAAACCTGTTCAGGCAGTTTTGGGGGATGAAGCGGCTAATCAATTGCTCAACCAATTGAACGGCCTTTATATCAAGGAATTTTTGGATCAAGAGCGGCCGGAAAATTCAAAGTTTGGTTTTAAATCTGCCCGCCGACAGATCAAGATCATTTTCGAAGATGGTTCCGATCGAGTACTGATTCAAGGGGCGGAGGCTCCCGGCCGCGATGCGTATTATGCTCAAATCAAGGACGAACAGAACGTTCTCTTAATTTCATTGGGCAAGCTTAATCAAGTAGAAAAAGCATTCCGCACGCTTGTTTCGTGATGCCACTTGACTCCGCATCAGTTAAAAAAATACCAAATTTAAGCTGCATATGTTAAATTATGGCTTCTGCGATTGAGGAACGTTTATGTTCTGTCCGGGAACGGATTTCGGGCGCTTGTAAGCGGGTTCACCGCGAGCCGAAAGATGTCGGATTCATCTTAGTCACCAAGCAGGTGGATCCTTTTCAGATCAGGGAAGCTTATCGGCTTGGGATTCGTGATTTCGGTGAAAATCGTGTGCAGGAATTTACCGATAAACAAGACCAACTGCCAAAAGATATTCAATGGCATTTTATTGGTTCGCTTCAGACCAACAAGGTGAAATTTTTGCTGGGGCAGGTAGCCTTGATCCATTCTTGCGATCGGCTTGATTTGGCAGAGGAGCTTGAAAAGCAGGCGGCCAAGCAGGGCCAAACGGTTAAACTATTGATTCAAGTAAATACTTCCGGTGAGAAAACAAAACAGGGGTTCAATCTTCTTGGCATCAAAGAGAATATTTCTAAAATCGTGGGATTGAAGCGCTTAAACATACGTGGTTTAATGACCATCGGTCCTAATACGCAGGATCAAAATAAAATTCGTTCTGCTTTTAGGTCTTTGCGTACTTTACGGGATCAGTTGCAGCAAGAGTTTCCAGCATGTGACTGGCGTTATCTTTCAATGGGCATGAGTGCTGATTTTGAATTGGCGATTGAAGAAGGGGCCAATTTGCTTCGACTTGGAACCGCTGTTTTTGGGGAACGGCCTTTGAAATGAAGCTCAAACAGAAAATAGGATTAATTGGTTGCGGTTCGATGGGGGGCGCCATTTTAAAGGGTCTCCTGTGCAATCGGATTGCACAAGCAAGCCAAATTTTTGTTTCGGATGCTATTGCAGCCAAAAAGAAAACATTTGCCAAGCGATTCCATGTTCGGACTGTTTCCAATAATGCAGATGTGGTCCGCCGTGCGCAAATCATTCTTCTTGCCGTGAAACCGCAGGATTTCGTTTCGGTTGCTCTTGGAATACGGGGGTTGTTGGGTTCCGGTCAAACGGTCGTTAGCATTTTAGCCGGGACTCCGATATCAAAATTGAAACGGTCATTAGGCCAACGAGCCGCCATTATTCGCGCCATGCCTAATTTGGGCGCCCAAGTGGGTGAGGCGATCACAGCCGTTACGGCTCAAAATCCAAAAGCGCTCAAATTGGCGGAAGCTATTTTCTCAGGCTGCGGGAAAGTGGTAAGGCTTCCTGAGAAATATTTTGATTTGGTTACGGCAATCAGCGGGAGCGGGCCAGCTTATTTTTTCTTGGTAATGGAATTGATGAGTTCGGTTGCTCAAAAAGGAGGCATTCCCCAAAAAACAGCGGAACTTTTAGCAGTTCAAACGGCTTTGGGCGCTGCTCAATTGGCTCAAGTGTCTTCGGAGTCTCCTCAAATGCTTCGTAAGATGGTGACTTCCAGAGGAGGAACGACCGAAGCGGCGTTTCATATTCTTGAGCAAAAAGGATTTTCTAAAATATTTCAAGCAGCCTTAAAACGCGCTGCGGATCGAGCTCGCGAACTGAGTCAAATGTAAGAAACCCCGTTAGAGGCAGTCTATGTACGGCTGCGTTGTACTAATGAGGGCAAACAAAAATGAACAAATATAGCAATCGGGAATCAACGCCTCTAACGGGGTAAGGAGGGAGTAACCATGTTTATCTTCGGTCAATTTTTTGCATCGCTTGCGGTTTTGTTTTCGATGCTGTTCAAAGTGGTATATTTTTTGCTGGTCATCCGGATCGTTGTTTCTTGGTTTCAAGTTGGTTCTTTTTCCGAACCGCTTACGATGATTTACAAAATTACCGACCCTATTTTAAAGCCACTTCAAAAATTGCCATTGCAAATTGGGGCCATCGATTTTTCGCCTGTGGTTGCCTTTATTTTGATCAGTTTTCTGGATCATTTTGTTGTCGGAGTTCTCCGTGAACTGGCGTATCGGTTTGGAGCCGTTGCTTAAGGAGGTTCCATAAACGTATGAGTTCTAAAGCCCCCCGTTCCAATTTATTTCAGCAGATTTCGAAATCAGCGCGCGCCATTTGGGAAAAAGCGGCGTTTCGGCCGGACATTGCCATTATTTTGGGGACAGGGCTTGGCAATTTGACGAAACGCCTGACCAAGCAAATTTCGATTTCGTATGAGTCGATTCCGAATTTTCCGGCCTCCACGGTTGTTTCTCATGCCGGCCGGCTTGTTTTTGGAGTTTTGGGCGGAAAGAAAGTGGCCGTGATGGACGGCCGTTTCCATTATTATGAAGGTTACAGTTTGGATCAGGTTACGTTTCCGGTGAGGGTGATGCGTAAATTAGGTGCTAAGATTTTGATCGTTTCCAACGCGGCAGGGGGCATGAATCTGGGCTACAAAAAAGGGGATATCGTTTTGATTGAGGATCATATCAACTTTATGGGAGTGAATCCTTTGATTGGACCTAATGATGAGCGGCTTGGGCTTCGGTTTCCGGATATGAGCGAGCCTTATTCTAAACGATTAATCTCGATTGCCGAAAAAGTAGCTCAGGAAAAGCGGATTTCCGTGAAGCGCGGAGTTTATATTGGTGTCAGCGGCCCTAACTTGGAAACGCGCGCTGAATATCGCTTTCTGCGAGGCCTCGGGGCTGATGTGGTCGGAATGTCAACCGTGCCCGAAGTGATTGTAGGTGTTCATGCCGGATTTGAAATTTTAGGCCTGAGCATTGTGACCGATCTTTGCGACCCCGACCATTTGAAGCCGGTTAATATTGAAGAAATCATTAAGACAGCAAACGAAGCAGGCCCCCGCTTGGATCAGATAGTTGAAGGTGTTGTTCATAAATTACCTCATGTCCGTCAATAACAAAAAAGACTACAAGCACACCGTCCATCTTCCTCAAACTTCTTTTCCGATGAAGGCGGATCTTGCCCGCCACGAAATGGAACTTCTGAAACAATGGGAAACCGAAGCGCTTTATCCTTCCATTCGAAAGAAGGCTGGTAGCAAGCCTAAATATATCCTTCACGACGGCCCGCCTTATGCCAATGGCAACATTCATATCGGTCATGCGCTCAACAAAATTTTAAAGGACATCATCGTTAAATATAAAACCATGCGCGGTTTTGATGCTTTGTATGTGCCGGGATGGGATTGCCACGGGCTTCCGATTGAGCATCAATGTTTGAAGGAAATGGGAAAGCGCAAAGATGAGGTTGAGCGGACTCAATTTCGTAAGCAGGCGCGCCAATACGCTCAGCGGTTTATTGACATTCAGCGCGAAGAATTTAAGCGCCTCGGTGTTTTCGGTGAATGGGGCAAACCCTATCAAACAATGCATCCTCAATATCAGGCCTCGATCGCGGAATCCTTCCTCAAACTTTATGAAAAAGGTTTTATTGAGCAACGTCTGAAGCCCGTGCCTTGGTGCTGGGACTGCGAAACGGCCCTCGCCGATGCGGAATTGGAGTACTATGAAGATAAGAAAGCTAATGCTATTTATGTCAAGTTTCCTATCCTCGTTCAGAGTTTTGCAAGAAAATTAACGTTGCCAGATGAAATTAAAGATAAACAACTTAATTTGCTTATTTGGACTACGACGCCGTGGACTCTTCCTGCTAACGTAGGTGTAGCTGTTCATCCGAATTTTTATTACTCTTTTCTGATAAAGGGCAAAGAAGCTTTGTTGATTGCACTTTCTGCAGACGGTTCCTTGCCATTATTAAATCTCGCTACAAACGAGAAAATATCAAACTTACGTTTTCGGGGTAAAGAAATTGAGGGATTGGAATATCTTCATCCTTTTTTGGATAGAAAGGGTAAAGTTATTTTAGCTGAATATGTTTCTTTAACCACAGGCACTGGGCTAGTTCATATTGCACCCGGTCATGGCGAGGAAGATTACCAGTTTGGCCATTTAAGAAATAATTTGGAAATTATTTCTCCCGTTGATGAAAAGGGTCGATTTACAAAAGAATTCTCTCTGTGTGAGGGAATGAATGTTTTTAAAGCCAATAACAAGATCATTGAAATATTACAGGAAAAAGCAGCATTTTATCAACATGATCAAAATTACGAGCATTCTTATCCGCATTGCTGGAGGTGTAAGAAACCGATTATTTTTAGGGCGACGCCGCAATGGTTTTTGAAAATTGATCATCAAGATTTGCGCAAAAAAATGAGCGAGAAAATTCAAAAAGAAATCAAATTCACGCCTGATTGGGGAAAGAACAGGATTGGATCGATGGTGGAGTCCCGGCCCGACTGGTGCCTTTCACGCCAGCGCTATTGGGGCGTTCCGATTCCGATGATCCATTGCAAAAAATGTCAGGCCCATTTTCCTGCGGATTCAAAGCGTGTGCATGAAATTTTTGAAGCAGAAAGTGCGGACGCATGGTTTATGCATCCGGCCAAAGATTTTCTTGAATCAAATTTCAAATGCAAATGCGGCAGCACGGAGTTTAAGCAGGATGAGGACATTATCGACGTTTGGTTTGATTCCGGTGTCAGCCATCAAGCCGTTTTAAAAAGAGATCCGGCATTGCAAAAGGACACCAAGAAATCTTTTCAGGCCAGTCTATATCTCGAAGGGTCTGATCAGCATCGCGGATGGTTTCAAAGTTCGCTCACCACAGCCGTTGCGCTTGAGGGAGATTCGCCGTTTGAAGGTGTTTTAACCCACGGGTTTGTCGTCGATGGGGAAGGCAAAAAAATGTCGAAGTCGGCAGGGAATGTCGTAGCACCTCAGGGTGTGATGAAAGAATTCGGTGCCGATATTCTGCGCCTTTGGGTCTCATCCTGCGATTATCAATTCGACGTGCGGCTTTCCAAAGAAATTCTGAAACAATTGGCCGATGCTTACCGAAAAATTCGAAACACCTTCCGGTATATGCTCGGCAATGTGCATGATTTTAATGCAAAAAACGACAAGCTAGCGTTTGAAAAGCTTCATCCGCTTGATCAATGGGCGATTCATAAGGTAGATCAGTTGGCCTATTCACTCGATGGAGAATATCTTCGCTTCAATTTCCATCAAATTTACCGTCAGATCTATAACTTTTGCACGCTTGATTTAAGCTCTTATTATTTTGATGTTTTAAAAGACACGCTTTACACGGCCGCAAAAAGTTCGTTTCTCAGACGTTCCGCTCAGTCAGCTTTGTTTTATATGCTGTCAAAGTTAGTAAAAATCTTTGCTCCGATTCTGGCGTTTACTACGGATGAAGTATGGAAGTCTTTTCCCATTGAAGAAGGGATCGCCTCCGTTCACGATAGTTATTGGGAAGTATCAAGCAGAGCTCCCGCTCCTTCTGAATCATTCCGCATGTGGGATCAAATTCGTACGCTTCGCGATCAAATCATGCCGGTTTTAGAACGGAAAAGGGAAGCAGGACTAATTGGCTCAAGTCTTGATGCCAAGGTGTATTTGGCAGCCAAGCATCCGGAAATGGATCAAATTTTAAAGCAGAATTGGAATGAGCTTAGGCGTGTATTTATTGTATCTCAGGTTTATCCGCTGGGAGAAATGCGCAGTGGATCTGAGGAAATTAATTGCTCATTTGAAGGGATTGAAGCAAAAATTCTTATTTCTGTTGAGAAAGCGGACGGGGCAAAGTGCGAACGGTGCTGGAATTATTCAGTGAAAGTGGGTAGCGTTCCAGAGCACCCGACGCTTTGCGAACGATGCGTTGAGGCAATTCGATAATTTCTACTTAAAAATAGTAGTATTTGTCCGATAATTAGTTCAGATATAATGAAACCAAATCAAATTTAAGCATCCATGATGAACTTTCATTTAAGGAAGCGGAAACGAATTCTTAAGCGATTTATCCTCACGGGAAGTCTGTTTGCTCTTGTTTTCTTCTTTTATTCTCTCTTTCGTTTTATCGCATTTCGCTTTTTTCAGTACGATTTGTCATCGAACGATATTGCCGCGCTTTTGCTTTCTGTTTTTCTCGTCGCCCTTTTTTATAAGCCTCTCGATTATTTAATCTTGCACCTCTTTAAAACCGTTCTGTTTAGGTCCCATGTGAGGGATCTTTCCGTGCTTGGCCAATTGGCGCGTGCGTCAAGAGGCGTGCCAAACTCTTTTGAGCTTGCTAATTTGATTGTGAACACGTTCGGAGAAGTTCTTGATGCTCGCAGCGCTTCCGTTCTTTTATTTAGTAAAGCCAAAGGGATATACCAGATTGAATCTGCATTTGGTTTAAAACCGAGTGAATGGAAAAACTTCGAGCTGGCTGGCGATTCATTTTTGATTGAACTGCTTAAAACTTGCAAAATCCCGTTGGAGCGGGGGCGCGTCATTCATTCTTTTTCTTGGCAGGAGGCGAATCAGTTGACCCATTGCTTTGAACAACTTCACGCTTCTTGCATCATTCCCCTGATGTTTCAAGATGAATTAATCGGTTCTATCAATCTGATGCCAAAATCTATTGCCAAATCATTTACTTCTCCGGAAATTAAATCCTTTTTTGAATTTGCTCAAGAAGTATCAGGAGCATTTCATTCCGCCGCATTATTTGAGGAATTGGCCGAAAGCAATGAAGAACTGATGAAAATCCAGTCCAGTTTTCTTCATTCCAACCAGCACTCTGCCATTGCGCAGTTGGCCACCGGTATTGCCCATGAAATTCATAATCCACTCACCATTATTTCAGGGAAAGCTCAAATCCTTTTGCTCAAGCGGGATAAAATTGCTTACGATGAGCAGGTGGAGGAGGTTTTAAAAACGATTGTCAAGCAAACCAAGCGCGCGGCCGATATTACTAGGAAACTTCTTATGTTTTCTGAATCGACGAAGTCGGTTAAAGAACCGATTGATTTTGAAACCGTAGTCAATGATACCATTGCCTTGTTATCGTATCAGGTATCACTGGACCAAATTCAGGTGATGAAGCGTTTTGAGCACCCAATTCCAAAATGGTTTGGAAATATTGTGGAGCTCCGCGAAGCCTTTTTGAATCTATTTTTGAATGCCGTACAAGCTATTGGAACAAAAGGGACGGTACAGGTGGTCGTTCGGTATCGGAAACAGGACAAAATGATCGAACTTCGCGTTTCTGATTCAGGCCCCGGGATTGTAGAAGCGGATTTACCAAAGGTATTTCACCCTTTTTTCACTACGCGCCAGGAAGCGACAGGGCTTGGACTTTTTGTCACCCAGCAAATTGTCCATAAATATAACGGTTCTATTCATGCAGAGAGCTGTTTCGGTAAAGGGGCTACGTTTGTGATTGAATTGCCTTGTGAACAGGAACATTCAACCTTCGCTTCTGAGCCACAGGCTAATGATGAGGCGAGCCAGACTCATAAGGCCGCCGGTCTGAGCGAGGAGCATTTTTCAGGCGGTGGTAATGCTTTTGAAACAATGGGGATCAGTTAAGAAAAATATGGTGACATGTTTTTTTAAGATCAGCAGGGAAATAGGAAGGAGTTTCAGATGAAACTTTTAATTGTGGATGATGAAGTTGAGATTTGTGATTTTCTGAAGAGTTTTTTTGAAGAGAGGAATTATGAAGTGAAGACAGCTTCTTCTGGCCAGGCCGCTTTAACAGCGGCAGAGCAGTTTAAGCCGAACGTTGTCTTATTGGACATTAAAATGCCTGGGATGGATGGAATTCAAGTTCTTGGCACGCTCAAGAAGAAATTCCCGCGCATGAAGGTGATCATGGTTACCGCGCTTGAAACCCGGGATAAAATTGAGGAATGCTTAAGGTTGGGGGCCGATAATTACATTACCAAGCCTTTAAGCTTGGAATACCTGGAAAATGATGTCCGTGAGAAAATAGAGGCCTTAACCAGCTCGGGCGCTTCCTAACTTATCACGCTCTAAAATTTCTGTAAGTCTTTTTATTTCAAGTACTTACCGTTCTATCCTATTCGTTTCATGAATTGATGATACCCCTTCTTTTTAGGCTTATCTTGGAAAATACCAATCAGAAATGCTATATTTGATAAGGTTGAGCTTTGACAGGGGAAGGTATAAGAATAAGCAATGACGAGCTACGATTACCAGGAAGCACTTAAAAACGCCGCGAAGACAATGGTTCGGGTGAAAAACCCGCGGCGGCTTCTCAAGATGATTGTTCGCTTTATTGTCAAAGAAGTTGGCTTGAGCCATGCCTCCATCCTCATGTTCGACCAATTGAAATCCCGTTATATTTTCGTTGATTCTAAAGGCAGTCATCGAATCCCCATTAACCTCATCAAGTTGGACCAAAGCAACCCCCTGATTCAATGGTTTTCGGATCCGGCTCCGAAGGCGAAATTAAACAAGGATTTTTTAGCATGTACCGAACTCACCTCGTGGCTTCAGAATTCTGAAATGACCCATCACAACGCACCGTTGAAGGCGCGTTTGCTTCAGCTAAAGGATGTTTTGGAAACGCTCAAAGCAACGGTCTGTGTCCCTGGTTTTTATAAGGATGAGTTATTGGGAGTGCTGATTCTTGGGAATAAATTGAAAGGCGGACAATTTTCGTTAGAGGAAATATCTTTTTTCCAAACGTTGGCCAATGATGCCTCTATGGCAATTAAAACAGCGGAATATCAAGAAGACCTTTTGTCTAAAAATCTTCAGCTTGAAAAGCAAAAGCGTGAACTTGAAATTAGGCTTCAAGAAATTGCGGAGCTTCGCAAAAAAGAGCAAGAAACCTATTACCAAATTGTGATGTCACTCGCGCAAGAAGTGAATGCCAAAGACCCTTATACGGCAGGCCATCTCAAAGGTGTGGAACGCCTGGGCATCATGACTGCTCAAGAGATGGGTTACGACCTTTCGGGCCGTAAAAAGGATGTTTTGGTTGCTTCGCTTCATCTACATGATGTAGGCAAGATCGGTGTTCCAGACCATATTCTTTTGAAACCCGCTTCACTGACGGAAGAAGAATGGAAAATCATGCGCCAGCACCCCTCTAAGGGAGCTAAGATTCTAGAGCCTTTGAGCGGATTTAAGGAAGTTGCTAATGTGGTTCTGCATCATCACGAAAACTATGACGGCACAGGTTATCCGGATGGTTTGCGCGGTGAAAAAATTCCACTTGAGGCGCGAATCGTTTCGGTTGTCGATTCTTTTCATGCAATCGTCTCAAAGCGTTGCTATAGCAAAGGCCAACCTATTGATGCGGCGTTTAAAGAATTGGAACGTTGCGCCGGCACGCAGTTTGATCCACATGTTGTTGAAGCCTTTATCCGTGCCTATAAGCGAACCCTGAATGGGAAACATCATAAAGAAGAATCTGCCCATCGCCTTGCTTCCTAAAAGAGGCCTATTTTTGTTTGACTTCGCACAAGTGAGTGTTATAATCCGCTTTCTTTGATTGGCATTAGGGGCTAAAACATGATCGAAAAAGAAGAACTGCAAAAATTAAAAGCTCAATTAGAATCAGACCGTACCAAAATCGCCGAGGGAATCAACCATCTTGAGCGTGATAACCTCAATAAAAGCCAGCGCGATGCTTCAGGCGACCTTTCGGGTTATTCCTTTCATATGGCAGATATGGCGACGGATAATTTTGACCGTGAATTTTCTCTCGATCTTGCTTCTAATGAACAAGTGCTTCTTAATCGGATTGACGAAGCATTGCGCAAGATTCAAGAAGGTACCTACGGCGTTTGCGAAAATTGCACAAAGCCCATCAGCTCTAAGCGTTTAAAAGCCGTTCCGTACGCCAAGCTTTGCATTAAATGTAAAGAGGAAGAAGAAAAAAACGCACGCCGGGGAGAATAACTCTCTCGAGTCTCCATGCGAATTCTCTATGGCATCGCTGGAATTGTTCTTCTGTTTGATCAGCTAGCGAAATTTTTAGCCGTTTGGTTTTTAAAACCGAAAACCTCAATTCCGATCCTGCCGCATGTTTTTCACTTAAGCCTTGTCGAAAATTCAGGCATCGCTTTCGGCCTGTTTCAAGACCGGCCTGAATTTTGGACCTTCATCATTTCCGCCAGTGTCCTATGCTTATTGGCAGCTTCCGTATTTTTTCGGGACCGGCCACTTCCGCGTCGCGTCGCTTACGGTTTTATCCTAGGAGGTGCCATCGGAAATTGGATTGACCGTATTCGAATTGGCCGTGTCATTGATTTTTTTGACTTTCGAGTCTGGCCTGTTTTTAACGTAGCAGATTCCTTTATCAGCATCGGTGTATTTTTATTCATTTGGTTTGCTTTGAGTGAGCATTAATTATGCACCCCATTTTGGTATCCTTAGGCCCTGTTCATTTGTATTCCTTTGGGATTTTGGTGGCGGTCGGTGTCTTATGTGCGGTCATGCTTCTTCGGGCCAATGCCAAACAAATCTCTATCAATCCGGATCTTATCGTTGATCTTGCCATTGTCGTGGTTTTAAGCGGATTTACAGGCGCTAGAATTTTCTATATTATTCAATTTTGGGATTATTTTCGTTCCTCACCTCTCGATGTGTTCAAAATTTGGGAAGGCGGAATTGTTTTATATGGCGGATTGGTAGGGGGGTTGACAGGATTTATCATTTTTACAAAGGTCAAACAACTTCCATTTCTTTCCGTACTTGATTCATTCGTTCCGGCTTTGGCGCTGGCCCAAGGCTTTGGCCGGATTGGCTGTTTCTTGAACGGTTGCTGTTACGGCAAGGAAACTCATTGGCCATGGGCTGTTTCGTTTCCGTTTTTGAAATATCCCGTTCACCCTACTCAAATTTACGAATCGGTTTTTAATTTTTCTTTGGCCGCGTTCCTTTTGTTTTTATTTTATCGTCGCTACAAGTCCGGCACGGTGGTCGCAGCTTATTTCATTTTATATCCCGCAGGGAGGTTTATTTTTGAATTTTTCCGGGGGGATAACCTTGTCGTTTTTTTAAATTTAACTTTGTATCAATGGATCAGCCTTGCGTTCATTGGCATTACGCTCGTCCTATTTTTAAGGGGTCGTTCTAGTCATCATGGAAATAAAGCAGCTCATCGTCCCACCTGAAACTTCAAACATTCGGCTCGACTATTTCCTAGCCCAGACATTGGTTGAAACTTTTTCACGCACCAAAATCAAGCAGCTGATTGAAGAAGGCAAAGTCCAGCTCAACCGTAAGCCCGTAAAACCGCACACACGAATTCTGCCGGGAGATGAAATCTCAATCGATTATCAACAAGAGCCTCAGGATTTAACCCGAGCAGAGTCGATCCCAATTGACGTTGTGTATGAGGATGAGGATATTATCGTCATCAACAAACCGGCCGGGATGGTGGTTCATCCGGGATGCGGAAATCCGAAAGGCACTCTTGTCAACGCGCTTCTTCATTATACTCAATCACTTTCTTCGGTAGGCGATGCGGTGCGGCCCGGTATTGTCCATCGATTGGATAAGGACACCTCAGGGTTATTGGTCATCGCAAAGAATGATACAGCGCACCGACTTTTAGCGGATCAATTTAAACATCATAAGATTGACCGCCGTTATTGGGCCCTTGTGAAAGGCGTGGTTCAACACGATGAAATGCGTGCAAGCGATCCTCTTGGCCGTTCGCTTATGAATCGCAAGAAAGTGGTGGTTCGAGCGGATGGGGGCAAGCCTTCAGTTACGAATGTCCGTGTTTTGAAGCGATTTGATCAAGCAACGCTTGTTGAAGCAAGGCCGGAAACGGGGAGAACTCATCAAATCAGGGTGCATCTTCGCACGCTCGGATATCCCGTGCTCGGCGATACGGTGTATGGGGTAAGTTCAAGTTTAATTCAACGCCAAGCACTTCATGCGAAAGAATTGGGCTTTATGCATCCTCGGACGAAAGAGAAAATGTTTTTCAGTTCTGATCTGCCGCAGGATATGGAAGCCGCCTTGAAACAACTTAAGGATTAACCCCTCGCTATCCTCAGCGCTTTTGTTATAATATGCTCAGTACGCACTCATTTTATGACCAATCCGTCAGAAGACATTTCACATCTTAAGAAGCTTCCGCTCCACGCCCAGCATGAACGATTTGGAGCTCATTTTGGCGCTTTTGGGGATTGGTATGTTCCGCTTTATTACACCAGTGTCATTGAAGAACATGAAACCGTTCGAAACGGTGTTGGCGTTTTCGATATTTCTCATATGGGTGAGTTTTTTGTTCGGGGCAAAGATGCAAGAAGGGTCGTCAATGATTGGATGACGAACGATCTTGAAAAACTGTCTCCAGGACGCGCTTTGTATAGCCCGGTTTGCCGAGAAAATGGCGGCATTGTGGACGATGTGGTCGTCATGATGGAAGAAACTGATCAGTATATGATTGTTGTCAATGCAGCCAATATTGAAAAGGATTTCGCATGGTTTGATTCTCATCGAAAAGGAGAGGTCGTCCTTGAAAATGCAAGCGATGGAATGGCTTTGCTTGCCGTTCAAGGTCCCCAAAGCAGGCCTGTCATCCAGGCGCTTTTCGGCATTGATTTAAGCCCGATTTCTTATTATCATTTTGTGAAATTTGATTCGCAATTTGGCGAGATTCTTCTTTCCGAAACAGGGTATACGGGAGAAGAAGGTTTTGAAATATTTTGTTCCGTATCCAAAGTGCTTCCTTTATTTCAGCGATTGATGGAAGCGGGCAAGCCGTTTGGTTTGAAGCCAATTGGTTTTGGGGCGCGCGATACGCTCAGGTTGGAATCGCGTTTTCTTTTGTATGGCCACGATATGACGGATGAAACCAATCCTCTTGAAGCAGGCCTGGGTTGGACCATTGGCTGGACTAAGGAAAATTTTATCGGCAAGCAAGCTCTGGAAGCAGCACGTAAAGAGGGGTTTAAACGCAGGCTGATTGGATTTGAATTAGAGGATCGCGGCATTGCCCGAGAAGGATGCCCGGTTTTTGTTGAAGGACAGCCAGTCGGAAAAGTAACGAGTGGAACTCATTCGCCCACGCTGAAGTGCGGGATTGGCTTAGCTTATGTGGCCATTGAACATGCCAAGATTGGTCAAGCGATTGACATTGAAATACGAGGTAAATATACCAAAGCGCGAATTGTAAAAACGCCTTTCTATAAACGAGCAAATTCTTCATTAAGCAAGGGGGTTTCATGAATTTTCCAGCAGAACTCAGGTACACCAAAAGTCATGAATGGGTGCGTCGGTCCGGTGACAAACTGATTGTGGGGATCACCGATTATGCCCAGCATGAAATTTCAGATGTGGTCTTTATTGAGCTGCCTCATGTGGGCCAGCAAGTGGAACAGGGAAAGGGAATCAGCATTGTGGAATCGGTGAAAGCCGCTTTTGATATTTATGCCCCCGTTTCAGGAACGGTCAAGGCAATCAATACGACGTTAGAATCAGATCCTGCCATTGTGAATCAAGATCCGTATGGGAAAGGTTGGTTTTTTGAATTAACTTCCAGTAAGCCAAGTGAATTTGAGTCTTTGTTAACCCGCGACCAGTACGAATCCATGATTCGCCAAAGCGCAGCCGGTTAAATAATGATCCCACCACCTGTTTGCGAAGAGCGCGATTTGAAATATGGTGCTGGAATATTTGATGAAAATCGCGCTCTTTTATCTTTAGAAAGATTCCGCTGCCTTAAGGCAGCGGTCAAACAGGTGGTGGGATGAGCTATTTTCCGATCACGGTTAAAGATCAAGCCGAAATGCTCGAAACCATCGGAATCGAGCATTTTGGCCAGATGTTTCAAGCCATTCCGAATGAACTTCGAAATCCTAAAATCGATCTCCCATCGCCGCTGAGCGAACTTGAAACACAAAGTTGGTTCCGCGAATTGGCGGGAAAAAATGCAAGTTCTAAAACACATTCGTCCTTTTTAGGTGCAGGGAGCTATGAACATTTCATTCCCGCGATTGTCCGACACATCATCGGCCGCGGCGAGTTTTATACTTCCTATACGCCCTATCAGCCGGAGGCCTCGCAGGGAACTTTGCAGGCGCTCTTTGAATATCAAAGCCTCATTTGTGAATTAACCGGTATGGATGTTTCCAACGGTTCTCATTATGACGGCTCCACAGCGCTCGCCGAATCCGTGTTAATGACTTTACATGAAACGAAACGCCGCAAGGTTCTTATGGCACGTTCCGTTCACCCTGATTACAGGACTGTTACTCAAACTTATTTAACCGGCACTTCATTTGAAACCGAAGAAATTCCTTTTCAGAGTCACTTTGGGCTTGATTTAGATTATTTAAAGAAACATTTGACGCCCGATGTGGCTTCCGTTGTTGTCGCATCTCCCAATTTTTTTGGATTGGTGGAAGATCTTAAAGAAGTCGAAACTTTGGTGCATCAAAATGGTTCGCTTTTGATTTTGGTGAGCCATCCGCTTTCATTTGGGTTTTACAAATCCGCAAAGGAATGGGGCGCTGATATTGTTTGTGGGGAGGGCCAGCCGCTTGGTATCCCACCCGGCTTTGGCGGCCCATGGTTGGGTTATTTAGCGGCCACCCGGTCTTTACTGCGCCGCATTCCCGGCCGGCTTGTCGGTCTGACACAAGACAATGCCGGAAGACGGGCTTTTTGCTTGACGCTTCAAGCCAGAGAACAACATATACGGCGCGAACGCGCGAGTTCAAATATTTGCACGAATCAAGCTTTGTGTGCCATTGCCGCTTGCGTTTATATGGCTAGTTTAGGAAAAACAGGAATTCGCCGGATTGCCGAACTTAATTTGGAGAATGCTTATTATTTGCGCCGGGCTTTGAGCAATTTAAAAGAGGTCGAAATTTTAACAGACGGCTCAATTTTTAATGAATTTGTCATTCGACTTAAAAAACCTGTCGATCAAGTCAATCAATCCTTATTTCAAAAAGGAATTATCAGTGGCCTAGCGCTTGAGCGGTTTTATCCCGAGCTTAAAGAGCAGATGCTGGTTTGCGCTACCGAAACAAAAAGCAAAGATCAATTAGACCAATTTGTGGAAGCCTTAAAGGAAGTTCTAAAATGACAACGGGCTTAAAAACCACCGCCATTAGTGACAGCAAACTTTTGTTTGAAAAAAGCAAAAGCGGCAAGGAAGGTATTTTTCTTCCGTCCAGAAAGTTTCAGGATGATTTTTCACGATTAATTCCAGCGGACTTTCAGCGGAAAGATCACGGTGATCTCCCTGAAATTACAGAGCCGGAACTTGTGCGGCATTTCGTCAATTTGTCGAAGAAAAATTTTAGCGTCGATACGCATTTTTATCCCTTAGGAAGCTGCACGATGAAATACAACCCAAAGATTCACGAGGATGTGGCATCCCTTGATGGATTTGCATGGCTCAATCCTTCTCAAACAGAGGATCAAGTGCAGGGAATTCTTCAAATATTTCATGAATTAAGCCGCGCACTTTGCGAATTGACCGGAATGGACGAATTTACGCTTCAGCCTGCGGCAGGAGCGCATGGAGAGCTTTGCGGAATGATGCTCACACGCGCTTATCACCATTCCCGCGGTGAAGGCAAGCGGCATCAAGTACTTGTTCCGGATTCAAGTCATGGAACCAATCCGGCATCTGCCGCCCAATATGGTTACGAAGTCGTTCAAATTCCATCGGATGCAAGAGGGCGTGTGGATTTGAAGGCTTTGGAAGATGCGATGAGCGATCGAGTGGCCTGTTTAATGCTGACCAATCCGAATACGCTTGGCTTATTTGAAAATGATATTTTGAAGATTCGGGAGATTGTACACCGGAAAGGCGCTCTTCTTTATTATGACGGCGCCAATTTGAATGCGCTTTTGGGCGCCGTGCGTCCCGGAGATATGGGATTTGACATTGTGCATTTGAATCTTCACAAAACGTTTACAACACCACACGGAGGCGGCGGGCCTGGTGCCGGGCCGGTTGGTGTTAAGAAAATATTGGCGCCTTTTCTTCCTGCTCCGCTTGTTGTGAAGCAGGGGAGCCGATATGGTTTTGACTATCATCGGCCGAAATCAATTGGAAAAGTGAGATCATTTTTTGGAAATGCCGGGATTCTGCTTCGTGCTTATGTGTACATTCGAATGCTTGGCTTGGAAGGATTAAAACGAGTCAGCCATGACGCAGTTTTAAGTGCGAACTATCTTCGGAAAAAATTAAGCACGGCTTTTTTAAATCCGCACAATGAATTTTGCATGCATGAATTCGTGCTTTCTGCCAGCAATCTTGAGTCTCAAAATATTCATGCCGGCGATATCGGAAAAAGGCTTCTTGATTACGGTATTCATGCGCCAACTGTCCATTTTCCTTTGGTGGTGAAAGAGGCGCTCATGATTGAACCGACTGAAACTGAATCAAAAGAAACGCTGGATGCTTTTGTGGAGGTCATGCTTAAAATTTTAAAAGAAGCTCAGGAAACGCCTGAACTTGTCCGCAAAGCGCCCCATACCATGCCGATCGGACGCCCGGATGAAGTTCAGGCAGCGCGCAAACCGATCTTGAGCTTTCGTGATCTCAAGCGCGACACCCAAGCCAGTCCGTTATGAGCAACGTTCCTGTCCGCCTTCAATTAATTTGCGATGACGCGCATGACGGCACTTTCAACATGGCCGCGGATGAATTTTTGCTCCGGCGCCAAATCCAGTCAAAAGACCCAAACGTAATCCTCCGGTTTTATCGCTTTAGCGAACCTACGTTGACGGTTGGTTACGGACTATGGGGTTTAGCAGTTTCAAAAGTGGATAGCGGAATACCGTTTGTTCGCCGCTTAACGGGGGGAGGGATTGTGTCCCACGGAATTTCTGATCTGACTTATTCCTTGATTGCGCCGATTGCTGGAAACATCCCGTTTGAGAAAGTAAAGGATAGCTACTTGTTGATTCATCAGCAACTGTCCGAGGCATTCCGTTCACTTGGAATTAAAACAGAATTATTTGAGAAAAAATGCTGTGCGCCCGGCGCTGCTTTTTTTGAGCGGCGAAGAGGACGCAATCTTTTCTGTTTTGATTCTCCGGTTCTTCATGATGTGATGCTTGAAGGCAAAAAGATTGCCGGAGCAGCACAGAAACGCACCCAAGGGTATTTATTGCAACAAGGCTCGATTGCATGGAAGCTTTTGCTTGAGGTTTGTCCCCCTCTTTCAGAATCAGTATTTTTTGAGCGATTTGCTCAGGGCATCGGCGATTTATTCAATCTTTCTCGCGAAGAGGTTTTGCTTCCTGCCGAAGAATTAAAGAACGCGTCCGCCACTTTATAGCGATAAGTTATGGATACACCACAGCAAATACTCGGGAAAATTCAAAAACTTATTGATTCGAACCCTCAGTATAAAGTTGAGGCCTATAGCTTTCTTCTTGCCGCGCTTCATTTCACCATGGCTTCTCTTAAAGAACCTCGTCATATTACGGGCCAGGAATTTTGCGAAGGGATTAGGCAGTATGCCATTGATCAATTCGGGCCTTTGGCCGGCACCGTTTTGCACTATTGGGGGATTCGCGAAACATTGGATTTCGGTCGTTTGGTCTTTGCTCTTGTTGAGGTAGGTTTGATGAGAAAAACAGAAGAAGATTCTTTAAGCGATTTTAAAGATGTATATGATTTTAAAACAGCATTTGAAGCAAAGTTTACTTTCGATTCATGAATCAAAGTTCTCGGGCAATTCTTGAACATCTTAATCCCGAACAAGAAAAAGCAGTAACAGCTGCGGATGGCGCCCTTCTGGTTTTAGCAGGCGCCGGAAGCGGTAAGACGCGCATTCTGACCCGCCGGATCGCGTTTTTGATTTCAAAAGGCATTCCGGCGTTTAATATCCTTGGCGTTACGTTTACCAATAAAGCCGCGGATGAAATGCGTTTTCGCGTCGGTCATTTGGTTCGCCAGGAAGTGTGGATTTCAACGTTTCATTCAAGTTGTCTTCGCATTCTTCGTTCGGATGGGGAAGCGGTGGGCCTGAAACGCAATTTTTCGATTTATGACGAACATGATCAGCTTGTCCTGATTAAAGAATGCCTTGCCGAACTCAATCGAAATGAGCGCCAAATCAATCCTAAAGGGATTCGCGAAGAAATCCAGCGGGCTAAGGATTTTCTCCTGACGCCTGAAGCCTATCTTGAAAAAGCCCAAGATTCATTCGAAGATGCGGTCGCGCAGGTGTATCAGCTTTACGAACGTAAACTCACAACTTTAAATGCCTGCGATTTTGGGGGTTTGATTCTTAAAACGGTATTTTTATTTGATCGGAATCAAAAAGTCTTGGAAGGTTGGCAGGAACGGTTCAAACACACTTTGATCGATGAGTATCAAGACACCAACCACGCGCAATACCGCTTGGTGCGATATTTGGCCGCGCGTTACAAAAATATCACTGTCGTTGGCGATCCTGACCAATCCATTTACGCCTGGCGTGGCGCAGACATCCGCAACATCCTCGATTTTGAAAAAGATTATCCCGCTTGCCAGGTGATTAAATTGGAACAGAATTATCGTTCTACGGCCAACATTTTGAATGCAGCGAATGCCTTAATTGAATTTAATACGGCTAGAAAACCAAAAGCGCTTTGGACCGAAAAAAACGATGGCGATAAAATTTCATTGTTTGAAGCCGTTGATGAAAAAGAAGAAGCTGAGTTTGTGGTGCGCGAAGTCTGCCAGCTTCAAAAGGAAGGCCGTTCGTTAGCCGATTGTGTTGTTTTTTATCGGCTACATGCTCAATCGCGCATTGTCGAAGAAGCGCTCAGAAAATATAAAATCCCGTACAAAATTGTAGGCGGCATTCGATTTTATGACCGGCGGGAAATCAAAGATTTAATCGCTTATCTGAGAGTCATCGCTTTTCCAGATGATCAATTAAGTTTAAAGAGGGTTATCAATGTGCCAAATCGTGGCATTGGCAAAAAATCAATCGAAGTACTCGAAACTTTTCAACGCACGAATGGAATTGCTTGGGATATGCTTTTTAAGGAAATCGACCGAATTCAGGGGATTGGGCTTAAAGCGAGAGAAGCGCTTCGAGATTTCGGACGCATGATCAGTTCGCTTCGCGCAGAGAAATCAAGATTTCTCGTGAGCGAACTTTTGGAAGAGATTTTGAGTCGCACGGGGTATTTAAAGGAATTGGAACTGGAACGGACGATTGAGGCCAAGGTGCGGATCGATAACATTCAAGAATTTTTCTCGGCCGTTCAGGATTTTGAGGAAACGTGGCGGCCTTTATCAGGTGAAACCGGCAAGCAAAAGGAAGAGCTTTTGGAGGCGTTTATCGAAAGCATTACCTTAACGTCGGCTATCGATACCTGGGATGGCGGAAGCAATAGTCTTACGCTGATGACCCTTCATACGGCTAAAGGATTGGAATTTCCCGTCGTTTTTATGGTAGGTATGG
>Ga0155842_142_pt11 | contig 24365 bp, 24 predicted proteins | sample RifCSPlowO2_01_FD_107496 | JGI IMG/M metagenome (GOLD analysis project Ga0155842, IMG submission 107496) | Omnitrophica bacterium RIFCSPLOWO2_01_FULL_45_10b | reverse complement strand
GGATTTAAACGCTTCGGGGAAAACAATGACTTCGCATCGGCCGTCAAGATCTTCAAGCCCAACAAAAGCCATTCGATCGCCTTTTTTAGTGACAATTTCTCGGATGGTATTAATGATACCGCCGATGGTGAGTTCTTCTTGATCTTTAAACTCAGCCAGATTCATAGAATTGGCGCTGGCATAAGTCCTGAGCACTTTTTCAAATTTAGTAAGGGGATGGGCGCTGACGTAAAAACCGAGAAGCTCGCGTTCATAACCGAGGAGTTGGCTTTCCGGCCACTCTTCCACATTTGGAATGGCAGCATTTTTTCCCAAAGCATCTGAATGATGTTCAAATTGATCCAAAAGTGAAAGCTGCCCGCTTTCACGATCTTTTTGTGTTTTAGCGCCCACTTCAAGCACGTGGTCCAACATGGTCATCAATTGAACCCGCTTCAATTTGAATTCATCGAATGCGCCGCATTTAATCAAGCTTTCAAGCACTTTACGGTTGCAGAGCCTTAAATCGACGCGCTCGCAAAAATCGTAAAGAGATTTAAAATTACCTTTTACCTGACGCGTTGCAATAATGGATTCGACGGCTAAAATTCCCACATTCTTAACCGCACTTAAACCAAATCGAATGGTATTTTCAACGCCGGTAAATTCAGAAAAGCTCTGATTAACGGAAGGCGGGAGCACCGCGATGCCAAGCCGCTTGCATTCTTCGATATAACGGACGATTTTGTCCGTATTGTCTTTTTCAGAGGTAAGCAATGCGGCCATAAATTCAAGCAGATAATTTGCTTTGAGATAAGCCGTTTGATAAGAGATAAACGCGTACGCCGTTGAATGGCTTTTGTTGAATCCGTATCCTGAAAAATATTCGATTAAATTCCAAATTTTCTCCGCCGCACGCGCATGAATGCCGCGTTTTGCCGCTCCATCGAGAAAAGATTTTTTCTCGCGCTCCATGATTTCCGGGATTTTCTTTCCCATGGCGCGCCTGAGCGAATCAGCTTTGGCCAAGCTGAAACCGGCCAATTGAGAAACAATCTGCATCACTTGTTCCTGATAAAGAATAATACCGTGAGTCTCCTTCAAAATTGGCTCGAGGGCCGGATGATCATATTTAATCAGTGCCGGGTCATGCATTCTTCGGATAAAATCATCCACCATTCCGCTTCCAAGAGGGCCCGGCCGGTAGAGCGCCAAAAGCGCGACCACATCGCCGAAATGAGTGGGTTTCATTTTCTTAAGGAGATCGCGCATTCCGGAACTTTCAAGCTGGAACACTCCGATCGCCTCACCTTTTCCTAATATTTCATAGGTAGCGCGGTCATCTAAAGGAAGTTCTTCAATTTGAATATCTTTATTTCGTGTTCTTCTGATGATCTTACATGCCTCTTGAATCACGGTCAGTGTTCTGAGGCCTAGAAAATCCATTTTGAGAAGGCCGATTTTTTCAACGGCGTCCATGTCGTATTGCGTGGTAATTTGATCGTTGGTTTTAAACAACGGACAATACTCATAAAGCGGCGCGTCCGAAATGACGATTCCGGCAGCATGCGTCGATGCATGCCGCGCAAGCCCTTCAAGAGCTTTCGAAGTTTCAATGAGTTGCTTCACTTCTTCATTTGCCGTCGCCAAATCCCGGAGCCGTGGTTCCATTTGAAGCGCACGCTCGATCGTTATATCAAGCTCAGCGGGAATCAGCTTGGCAAGCTTGTCCACTTCTTGATAGCTAACGCCCATGACCCGTCCCACGTCCCGAATCGCAGCACGCGCGGCCATCGTTCCAAACGTAACAATGTGGGCAACGCTTTCCTGGCCATACTTTTTCCGGACGTATTCAATGACTTCATCCCGGCGCTCATAGCAAAAGTCAATGTCGATATCCGGCAGTGAAATTCGATCCGGATTTAAAAAGCGCTCGAAGATGAGGCCGTGAAAAATTGGATCAATACTTGTAATTGCAAGCGCATAGGCCACCAAACTGCCCGCGGCAGAACCGCGTCCGGGCCCGACCGGAATCTTATTTTCGCGGGCATAGCGGATAAAATCCCATACCACCAAAAAATAGCCGATAAAACCCATTTTCTTAATGAGCGCGAGTTCATAACGAAGCCTTTTTTCATACTCCTCTGAAATTTTGCCGCCCATTTTCTCTTTGAGGAAACGAAAACAAAGTTCTTCTAAATAAGCATCTGGCGCTTTGCCCTCAGGGGGCGTGAAAATGGGCAAATGGGTTTGCTTAAAATCAAGCTCCAAGTTACAGCGTTCCGCAATTTCAATTGTATTGTGAATTGCTTCCGGAAAATCCTTAAAAAGCTCTTTCATTTCCTGAGCCGATTTGAGATAAAAATTATTTTCGTGATACCGCATTCGATCCTGGTCTGAAACCGCAGAACCCGTTCCGATGCAAATAAGGGCATCATGCGAGGGCGCATCGCTTTGATGAATGTAATGGCAATCGTTGGTGCACACGATTTTTAACCCGAATTCCTTTGCAAATTTTGGATAATGCTCAAGTAATTTCTGCTGAGCATCAATTCCTTGATCCATGATTTCCAAATAAAAATCTTTGGTTCCAAAAATATCAATAAAGGAACTAATCGTTTCGCGCGCCCGATCCAATTGCTCATTCCAGGTATGATGAGGCACTTCACCTTTGAGGCATCCGGACAACGCAATCAATCCTTCGTGATGTACTTTTAGAAGTTCTTTATCAATGCGTGGACGATAATAAAAGCCTTCCAAATAACTTGCTGTCGTGAGCTTGAGTAAATTTTTGTAACCGGTTTCATTCTTACACAAAAGCGTAAGGTGAAACGAGGCCTCTTTAATCCCATGAGCGGTTTTATCAAAACGCGATTGAGGGGCAATGTACGCTTCGATTCCGATAATGGGCTTAACTCCCTGCTTCATCGCTTCTTCATAGAACGCGATGGCGCCGAACAAATTGCCGTGATCGGTGATCGCAAGGGCGGGAAAACGGAGCTCAACAGCGCGTTTTACAAGCTGTGGAATTTTAGAGGCAGCATCGAGAAGTGAAAACTGTGAATGACAATGTAGATGTACAAAATCAGAATGCGGCATAATTATTCCCACTCAATGGTCGCTGGAGGTTTTGAGCTAATATCATAACATACGCGGTTAATGCCGCGAACTTCATTGATGATGCGGTTTGAAATCCGGGCCAGCACATCCGGTGGAATACGCGCCCAATCCGCCGTCATGCCATCCTGGGAAGTCACGGCCCTCACCGCGATCACATTTTCATAAGTCCGCTCATCCCCCATCACGCCAACACTTTTGATTGGAAGTAAAACAGCGAAGGCCTGCCAAAGATTGGAATAAAGGCCGGCTTTTTTAATCTCATCCATCACAATCCAATCGGCTTCGCGCAGGAGATCGCATCGCGCCTTTGTTACCTCCCCGATGATCCGGACGGCGAGCCCCGGACCCGGAAATGGCTGACGGTCAACCAATTCTTTGGGAATGCCCAGAGAACGGCCTACTTTTCGGACTTCATCTTTGAAAAGCTCCCTGAGCGGTTCGATTAATTTAAATTTCATTTTACTCGGAAGTCCGCCCACATTGTGATGCGATTTGATGGTAACGCTCGGGCCTCCGTGAAACGATACGGATTCAATGACATCCGGATAAAGAGTGCCCTGCGCAAGATATGGGACATGGCCTAACTTTTTCGCTTCGCGCTGAAATACTTCAATGAAAACTCGCCCGATCATCTTGCGTTTTTTCTCAGGATCTTCAACTCGTTTAAGTGCGCGCAAAAATTCCCGTGAAGCATCGACGATTTTAATATTCATGTGAAGATGACTTTTAAAAATCGTGCGGACCTGTTCCCGTTCATTTAAACGAAGCAAGCCTGTATCCACAAAGATACAATTAAGCCTTTTACCGATAGCACGATGCACCAAGGTTGCCGCAACTGAGGAATCAACACCGCCGGAAAGACCCAAGACAACGCGCTCGTCATTCACCTGTGTTCGAACCGCTTTAATCGTATCCCGAATAAACGAACCTGCTGTCCAGTTTCCTTTTAGGCGGCAGATTCGAAAGAGGAAATTTCCGATGATTTTTGCGCCCATTGGGGTATGAACCACTTCGGGATGAAATTGAACGCCGTAAATGCGTCTTTTCTTATTTCGAAAGGCAGCAATCGGCGAACTTGAGGTATGGGCAATCCGTTCGAACCCTTTCGGAAGTTTTCGGACTTGATCGCCGTGACTCATCCAACAATCAATTCTGGAAGGAAAATTTCGAAATAAATCCTCACGACGGTCGATGAAAAGCCGCGCATGGCCGTATTCGCGGTGTTTTACTCTTTTCACGTTACCGCCAAAAAGGTGAGCGGTTAGCTGGAGGCCATAGCAAATGCCGAGTACCGGTACGCCGAGTGAAAAAATATCGGGTCTTGGAAATGGGGCCTTTTTTTGATACACATTGGCCGGTGAACCGGAGAGGATAATGCCTGAAGGATTAAGTCTTAGGATTTTCTCGAGCGGAGTGTTGTAGGGGTAAATCACCGAAAACACATTTTGTTCTCTGACTCTCCGCGCGATTAACTGCGTATACTGAGAGCCAAAATCAAGAACTAAAATCGTTTCGGTTTCAGGCTGCATTGTTCATGTCATTCCCGCGTAAGCGGGAATCTAAGGTTTGGATCCCCGCTTTCGCGGGGATGACCCCTACGGGGTCACTTCATCATTCCAACTTTTTGCGCTGCTTGAAAAAGTTTGCCTTCTGTTTTAATGGCCGGGGCAATAATAATTTCGGTTTGTTGAAGCGCTTTCACATTTTTTGCCCCTACATTCCCCATGCATGTTCTAAGAGCGCCTACCAAATTCTGAGTTCCATCATCTAACTTAGCGGGCCCAAACAAAATTTCTTCAAGCGTTCCGGTTGTTCCCACTCGAATGCGCGTTCCGCGCGGAAGATTGGCATGAGGTGTTGCCATTCCCCAGTGAAATCCGCGTCCGGGCGCCTCTTTCGTCCGGGCAAAGGCGGAGCCTACCATCACGGCATCTGCTCCGCAGGCAAAAGCTTTGCAGACATCGCCTCCGGTTGACATGCCGCCATCGGCAATGATCGGAATGTATCGGCGCGATTTCTTAAAATAAAAATCGCGTGCTGCCATTGAATCGCAAATCGCGGTGACTTGCGGAACTCCCACTCCAATGACGCCGCGCGTTGTGCAAGCAGATCCGGGACCGATTCCAATTAAAAGCCCGCTGATGCCTGTTTCCATTAATTCGACAGCCACTTGATAGGTTACGGAATTTCCGACAATCACAGGCATTTTTAATTGTTTGCAGAGCTTTTTTAAATCAACCACCTTGTACGATTTGGAAATATGCCGCACGGTTGTAACCGTGGATTGAATGACAAAGATATCACAGCCGGCTTCTTGAGCAATTTTACCGAATTTTTCGGCATGCTGCGGAATGGTGCTGACCACAGCGGGAACGCCCGCTTTTTTAATTTCGCGGATCCGCTTTGCGATTAATCCCTCTTTGATGGGTTTAAGATAAAGCTTCTGGACAAGTTCGGTGGCTTTTTCGGGGGTCGCTTTGGCAATGTCTTCAAGGATAGGGGCGTAATGATCGTAGCGGGTATAAATTCCTTCGAGGTTGAGGACGGCAATACCGCCCAATTTGCCCATGGCGATGGCGAATTTCGGATCCACAACGCCATCCATCGCGGAGGCGAGGAAAGGAATCAAAAATTTCTTACCGTTGATTTCCCAGCTGATGTCGACTTCCTCAGGATTAATTGTCACAGCGCCCGGCACAAGCGCAATTTCATCGAAACCGTAACAACGCCTTGCTTTGCGATCCCTGCCGATCCACTCGCCCACTAAAAAAACTCCTCTTCTTTTTGCCAAGCCCTACATGAAAAAAGACCAAAAGGAAGGTTAAGAGAAGTACTTTTAACGGATTATCCCTCAAAAGTCAAACGAAAATTATATCGCTTTTATTCTTTATTTGATGTGTGTTATATAATACGGCGATGGAAGATGAAACAAAACTCTTACAATTTTTGGTATGCCGGGAATTTAATGAGGCGAAACGGGATCAATTTGCTGCCGAAGCAATATGCAGCAACATTTACACCACGCGCTTTCCGTACACCCCAAGAGGCTTATACGTGGTCACATGCTGGCAAAAGGATAAAAAATTTCATAAGGAGGTCGTCGAATTTGAAACAACTGATGGCGCTTTAATCCGCACACCCCATACCGATATCGAACCCATTACAAACAGCGTTCTTTTCCGCTGGCACAAGCATCCGTTTCCGGAAAATTTTGAGATTGAGGGGCCCACCACACTCACCATCCGTGTGATCTTGGACAACAAAGTCCGCTTCGAATCCTATCTTTTAGTAGAAAAGAAAAGTTAAACCGGGCGCAAAAAAACAGCCACCGAATGGTGGCTGTCTGCAAATGGAAATCCTACGCCCCTTCGGGGCTCAGGATGAGCCATCGTAACAGATTAAAACTCCCCGATGGCTCAGCTATTTGATTTTTGAGCCCTTCTTGCCTGAATATCTTCTAAACGCTTTTGCGCTAGTTCCAAACGGCGTTGAGCTGAGACAATCCCGTGCTCAGCACTTTCGACATCGTGCTTGGCCATCTCTTCTCCAACAACAAATTGCTCTTGGCGCAAAGCGTCAAACTGAGTTTGGATTTTCTTCTTCTCGCCTTCATCTGTTGTCGCTTTTAACTGCTTGGCAAAGTCTCCCAACTGGCGGCTGATTTGAACCATTCTGTCCGAGGCTTCCTTTCGGTAAGCCATTTCTTGTTTCATATAAGCTTGCTCGTCCTCCCAAAATTTCTTCTGTTCAAGCATCGCAGGGCTTAGCGGAGGGGTTTTTAAAGTTTTTCCGCTTGCCTTGGGTGGTTCTGCGCAAAATGCGATTGGCACCATTAAAAAACTGACGAACAAAATAAAAGCCACTTTACTCAGGTTCATTTTTTTCATATATTCCTCCTCTTTAGAAATCGAAACAATAGAACTTGTTTATTGCCTTATAGTTACGGCTCAGGGAAATAATTCTTTAAAATAAAAGGGGCATCATTTAAAACCGAGTTCAACCGCTTGGCTTCAAAAGTAATGCCCCCATTTAGAGAGAAAAATTGACTTTGGATTTTACGATTCGTAAACGGCGAGAACTTCACTTTCCTTAAGAATCTTGTGCTTTTTTCCGTCAATAATGATTTCATCACCAGAATATTTTCCGAAAATAATGCGGTCGCCACCCTTCACTTCAAGCGGCTGGACTTTTCCGGATTCAAGCACCTTACCTCCGCCAACAGAAACGACTTTACCTTCCGTTTTTTCTTCCTTAGCTGTATCGGGAAGAATGATGCCGCCTTTGGTTTTCTCATCGGCTTCAAGCACTTCGACTAAAAGTTTATCGCCCAATGGTTTAATCTTCATTGCTATACCTCCTAATTAACAATTAGTGCTGCGTACTGAGTACAGCGTACAGCGTTTTCACGGTATGCCGTACACAGTACACCGTACTAAATTTTTTGATTAATACATTCCGCCCGGAGGCATTCCGCCCGGCATTCCTGCCGACGCTTTTTCCTCTTCCGGAACTTCAGTCACAAGCGCTTCGGTCGTGAGCAGCAGGCCTGCGATGCTGGCCGCATTTTCCAAAGCGGTGCGGGTTACTTTTTTCGGATCGATAATTCCCTTCGCAATCAAATCGCCGTACTGGCCGCTTTGAGCATCGTATCCAAAATTTCCCTTCTCGCTAAGAACTTTTTGCACGACCACAGAACCTTCTTCACCGGCATTAAACGCCAACTGACGAAGCGGCTCTTCAAGTGCGCGGAAAATAATTTGAGCACCCACTGCTTCATCGCCCGAAAGCTTGAGGCTATTGACAGCGGTACGTGCTCTTAACAGTGCAACACCGCCGCCGGCCACAATTCCTTCTTCAACGGCAGCGCGCGTCGCATGAAGCGCATCTTCAACACGTGCTTTCTTTTCTTTCATTTCTGTTTCGGTTGCAGCACCCACATTAATCACAGCAACACCGCCTGCCAATTTGGCAAGGCGCTCTTGCAATTTCTCACGGTCATAATCGGAATCGGTATCTTCGATTTGCTTTTTAATTTGATTGATACGGCCGGTGATATCAACGGTTTTGCCCGCACCTTCAATGATGGTTGTATTTTCTTTATCTACCGCCACGCGCTTGGCGTGTCCAAGATCTTTAACAGTTACGTTTTCAAGTTTGATTCCAAGATCCTCGGTAATGGCTTTACCACCCGTAAGAACGGCAATATCTTCAAGCATGGCTTTTCGCCTGTCGCCATAACCCGGCGCTTTCACCGCGCAAGCTGAAAGCGTTCCGCGAATCTTATTCACCACCAAAGTCGCAAGCGCTTCGCCTTCGACTTCTTCGGCGATAATTAAGAGCGGGCGTCCTGATTTTGCAATCGACTCAAGAAGCGGCAGAAGGTCTTTCATTGCCGAAATTTTCTTCTCGTGGATTAAAATGAAGGGGTCTTCGAGGGTTACTTGCATACGCTCCGTATCCGTTACGAAGTAGGGAGAAAGATATCCTTGATCAAATTGCATACCTTCCACAATTTCCAAGGTGGTGGCGACGGTTTTGGATTCCTCAACCGTAATGACGCCGTCTTTACCAACCTTATCCATAGCTTCGGCAAGTTGATCACCGATCGTGGAATCAGAATTTGCAGCAATGGTAGCTACTTGTGCGATTTCATTTTTATCTTTAATGGCTTTGGATAATTTTCCAAGCTCTTCGACAACGGCAGCTACTGCTTTATCCACGCCGCGCTTGAGTGCCATTGGATTAGCGCCCGCAGTTACGTTTTTCAAGCCTTCACGATAAATCGCTTGGGCTAAAATGGTAGCGGTTGTAGTTCCGTCACCGGCTGCGTCAGAAGTTTTAGAGGCTACTTCTTTAACCATCTGAGCGCCCATATTTTCATACGGCTCTTCCAATTCAATTTCCTTGGCTACGGTCACGCCATCTTTTGTAATTGTGGGTGAACCGAATTTCTTATCAATGACGACATTACGCCCTTTGGGGCCCAAGGTCACCTTGACTGCGTTGGCAAGCTGATCCACGCCTCTTTGGATCGCGCGTCTTGCTTCATCAGAGAATAAAATTTGCTTTTTTGACATTTTCACTGCCTCCTATTGTATTTTTATTGTAAGCCTGAGCTATCTAAATGAGTGCGAGGGTTTTACCACTGCAGCTCGAATGTTGGCACTCCCTAATAACGAGTGCTAAACGAAGAAATCATATCATTCCTATTTAAATTGTCAATAGGGAAAAATAGGAAATTTAAGAGGGCCTGCTGCGCCAGCTGCGAATCTGTTTAAGTGCTCGGGCTAGCGCCTGGGCTAAATCAATTGGGAAATCCCCTTTTCGAAGCATTACATCCGTTGCGGGAACCTGCCCTGAGCCAATTTGGGTTAGCACCGCTTGAATTCTACCTAAGGGGCCCGTCAAACGCTGTAAATAAAACAGTCCCAAAAACAGGTTCACGATGAAAACAACCCCGAACAGAATGGAAACGCGAATTAAAAGCAGAAAACTGATTCGGTCGAAAACCGAGGCTAAAACAATGGTTTCATTCGCTTTCGAAATTTCTAAAAAGACGCCGTTAATCGTTCCAAAAATAAGGTAGAGCAAATAAATCATTGTGAACATCAGAAGGATAAATTGAAACAAAATGAAATAGCGCTCCGGCTGCCCGATTGCCCTAAATCCAAAAGTCTTGCGTCGTTCTGCGACTGACATAGTACCTCTACGATTTATCCTTGGGAAAACCGGCGTAGCCGTGCCGAAGTGATCCGATCATCTCATTCAAAACAGGAGCAAATTCCGTCGTTAAGTCGCCCTTACGAAACCGTATTGGCCCTTGGGGCAACTCTCCTTTGGCAATCATGTTTAAAACATTTCTCACACGCACGAGCGGCCCGCCTACCCGATTGTAAAAGATAAGACCCATCAGCACATTAATTGCAAAAGCGATGGCAAAAATAATCATAACTTTTAAGGAAATACTCCTAAAAAGCTCGGTCAAAATCAATTGCACCGCCGTTGGGGTAAGCTCTGAGACAGAAAGCGGAAATGAAAAATCACTCAATAGCCGGAACAGGACATAGAGCACAAATACAAGGGTGCTCAGCAAAAAACAGAACTGCATCACAGCAAAATATCGCTGAGGAGGTTTATTTGTCAAAAATGAAAACAGCCTGCGTTTTTTAGCGGACATTTGTTTTTTCAATCTCGTTTCGATAAATTAATGCAAGCGATCGAATTGTGTGCATCGGATCAACATAATCAAAATGGCGAACATAAGGCGCCACCTTCTTGGCAAGGCCGCCTGTTGCCAGCACGGTAAGCCGTCTCGGGCGGCAGAACTTTTGAAATCGCTCTACCAAACCATCTGAAAGAGCCGCAAACCCAATCAAAACGCCTGCATTGATTGCTTCTTTTGTATTTCGACCGCACAAACCGCGAACTGGCCCTAATTTTTTGAGGCTTGGCAGCAACGCTGTATGTTCTCCAAGCGCCCTTGCTGAAAGGTTAAGCCCTGGAATAATTAATCCACCCTCAAATATACCCCGTTTCGATATATAGTCAAAGGTAATCGCCGTCCCGTAATCAATCACCAAAATGGGTGGTTTGTAGCGCCTGAGGGCCCCATAAACATTTGCCAAACGATCGGCACCAAGAGCTCTTTGACTATAGCGGGTTGAGACGCTGATTTTTAGGTTTTTACCTAATATATGAAGAGGAACTTTTGAGCCAAAAACTCGTTTTATTGATTTCGACAATTTTAAGGTTATTTGTGGGACAACGCTACTTATAATCACCTTATAATTGTGCCTACTTATCCCACTTTTAATTATTTTTAGAGATATTTTTGGGATATCGTCAGATAATACATAGCCACTTCGTTTGATTTGTCTACCCGAACAAAGTCCATAGGTAGCAGCTGAATTCCCGATATCAATAGCTAATATGAGAGATTGTTTATTAGGCATGTTGGAGTGACTTTAATGCTTTTTCTGTTGGTTTGTAGCTCTTGGATACCCTATTATACTTTTCGCTAAATCGAGCTAAGATTTCGGCTAAAACTTGCTTGTGATCGGCTTGTTTTCCCGTCTCAACATAAATTGAAGTAGCCGAGTGAAGCAGTTCTTTCGGCCGATGATTAAGATTGAGGCCAATGCCCATCACCACATAGTCCAATCGGCTCCCAGAACCAGATGATTCGGTCAATATTCCCGCAATCTTTTTGCCCTTCACGAGAACGTCATTGGGCCGTTTGAGTTTAGCCTCTAAATTAAAACTGGACTTAAGTGCTTCAGCTACTGATTGCGCTGCTAAATGGGTCAAAATCGGTGCTTCGGAAGCTTTCAAATGAGGCCGCAAAATAATCGAAAAAAGAAGTCCTTTACCTCTTGCTGATATCCATCTGCGTTTAAACCGCCCTCGCCCCTGTGTTTGAAAATCGGCTGCAATCACTGCTCCTTCCCGAGCATCCACGCGGGCAAATTGAAGCGCTAGATTATTTGTAGAATCCAGAGTTTTGTAATGCAAAATCCGAAAGCGCATCCTAATCTACCGGATGATTCGAGGAATGGACGGGCTTAATTGGGTTACAATTTCATAAGGAATGGTTCCGGCTTTTTCAGCCAAGGTTTCAGCTGATATTTCGCTTTCACCGTCTCGTCCGAGAAGCGTAACAACATCGCCTGCACGTACAGCAGAAAAATAAGGGCCAAAATTGACGGCAATATAATCCATGGAAACACGCCCTACAACAGGATATGACTTACCCCGAAATAGAACGGTTCCCTTATTGGAAAGCGAAAATGGGTAGCCGTGGCTATAACCTACCGGAACAATCCCAATAACGGTTTCGGAATCTGCCGTAAACGTGCGCCCATAACCTGCCGATTCTCCGCGTGCAAGCTTCTTTACTAAAATAACGCGTGCACGCCAACTGAGGACCGGTTTTAAAGGAAGCTTTGGCTTTAGAGAGGAATGAGGGTAAATCCCGTATAAACTAAGGCCGGGCCGAACCAAATTAAAATGCGCTTCAGGATGATTAACAACTCCGGTGCTATTGGCCGCATGACAATAAGGGAACTGAATCTCTTTTTCAGCGCTCTCTTCCAAAATTTGATTAAAGATACGGATTTGGCCTCCCGTGAAAGGATCGGCTATCTCTTCGGCTTGCGGAAAATGCGTGAAAAGCCCCTCCAACTGGAGCATTTCAAGTGAGGCAATTTTGGCAATTGCCGGAACGGCTGAAGATTTTGGAATTCCAAGCCGCCCCATTCCAGTGTCTACTTTAATATGAATGACAGCGGGTTTTTTTAATCTTTGAGCTTCATCTGAAATTTCACGCGCCTGTTCTACGCTTGAAACTGCCAGAGAAACTTCCGCGCGTATTGCCTTTTCAATCGCACCCCCCATAGGGACGCCAAACAAAAGAATAGGCGTTCCAATTCCGGCATTGCGGAGCACAAGAGCTTCCTCGATCGAAGCAACGCCAAAATAGGAAACTTTGTTGCGCAAACATTGAGCTACTTCTAAAAGGCCGTGGCCATAGGCGTTGGCTTTGACGACGGCCATGATCTGGGCATTTGGAAATGTCAAACTCAGAATTTGAGCTAAATTATGCCGCAAAGCGTTCTGGTCCAGCTCAAGCCATGTGGTTTGATCCAAAACGGGAGATTCGGGCAAAACCCTTATTTGCGTCTGTGTTTTTTCTGACTCCATTTTTCCTCAGCTTCTGAAATTCTTAAATACTTCGGAACCATTTTTCGAAGCGTCAGTGCTTCGACCCACTCGTGTTTTTCAGCTAATAGCTTAAGCATAAAATGTGCTTTTGGATACCAAAAAGATTGAGGCAAAAAAGAAATGCCTTCTTCCTTTTTCTTTTGAATTAACTCTCCGTAACTTGAGATTGCATCACCAGTTAGCGTCATACCCGGTTTCAGCTTTGAGAGAAAATGATCAAAAGAAAGCAAACGATCCGAAAGAACTTTTTTGACCTGGCCTTTCTGGAACCGGTACTGCGCGACATAAAGATGTTCACGCCTGGCATCAAGGCAAACGATTAAATCTCCGTTGATCACTCCGCTTCCCAACGCAATGACATCAAGGCTTGAAACTCCAAAGCAGCGTTTTTTCAGGCCAAGCGAAAAACCTTTTAAAACAGAGAGCCCGATTCTTAAACCAGTAAAGGAACCGGGGCCAAGACCCCAAATCAAATGGGTTAAGTCATGCTTCTTAAGGCCAAGGTCTTTCAGGCCCTCGGCAATCAACCCAAGCAATTGTTCAGAATGCTGCGGCGTTCCTTCTAAATTGGATTCAAAAACAGCTGATGTTCGAGTGCCAATGGCAACCGATAGAACCCGCGAAGAAGTATCCACTGCAAGAATATTATTAACGCCCACGCTCCTTCATCCTAATGGTTCGCCCTGTTTCGCCGCGCTTCGAAAGCTCAATGACAATGTCCGCCTGTTTTGAAATTCTCGGGATGCGGTCCGCCCACTCAACGACCGAAATTGCGTTAGGATCGTCTATAAATTCATCAAGGCCAATGTCTTCTATGTTGGTTGATTCGTGAAACCGGTACAGGTCAAAATGATAGAGTGGAATGCGCCCTTTGTAAATATGGAAAATCACAAATGTCGGGCTTTTTACTTCGCGTTCATCCGTCACGCCAAGCCCTAACCCAAGGCCTTTGACAAACGTGGTTTTGCCGCTTCCGAGCGTTCCGATTAAGGCAATCTTTGTGCCCGCTTGAAGCTTAAGGCCGATGAGGCGGCCACGCTCGATGGTTTGATTCCGCGAAGTAGATTCCCATTTTGTGGTACGCATAAAAATTAAAAATGCTGAAAACCAAGACGCCGAGCTTGAGACCTGTACGCTTCAGAACTGCGCACCACACGGCCAATGGCGGTAAACGGAATGACAAACCTTCGCCGCCAGTTTTTTTGGACCTTGTGAAAATTTTTTGGAGAAACCGTACATAAAAGTTCAAAGTCTTCCCCGTCCGAAAGCGCGTGATTCAAGGCCTTCCGCCTGTTGCCTCGAGCTAATTTCATAGCCGCTTTAGAAATCGGGATTTCACGTTCCGAAATCATAAACGTCACGCCTGGTGTGTAAACCAAATGATTAAGGTCTTGCAAAAAACCATCTGAAATATCAATCATGGACGAAACCCCATGGCGCGCCAAAAACTCTCCTTCTTTAATGCGTGGGGTGAAACTCAAATGCTTGCCAAGAATCGAGCCGCCTAAAGTGCCGGTCACGCAAATAAAATCTCCAACTTTTGCGCCTTTTCGAAAAATAGTCCTGCGCGGGTTTGACTCGCCAAGAAGAGCAACAGAAGCGCTCATTTTTGCTCCTTTGGAAAGATCCCCTCCTACGATTGAAACATTGAACTTTTTTGCGAGTTTTCCGGCGCCCGCATAAAAACCTTTCACAAATTGAAGGGAAGTCTTTCGCGGAAGCGTTAAGCTGATCACCGCAAGTTTCGGCGTTCCGCCCATTGCGGCGATATCGCTTAAATTAATTCCAAGCGCTTTCCATCCAATTTCTTCAGGGCGGGCTTTTGAAAGTTTGAAGTCAATGTCTTCTACAATGGTATCGATCGTAAGCAATTGATAAGTTCCGGATGACGCGCGGAAAACAGCGGTGTCATCTCCGATTCCGCATATCATTTTAGGGGAACGCGGAACCCATTCCTTTATTTTGTCAATGAGCCCAAACTCGCCTAATGATTCAATCGTTTTTTTCATTTCATCCTAAGCTCAGCCTTGGAATTCCGAGAGCATCTGCCAATAAATTGACTCCGGGAATGACCCAGGCGTAAAGAATTCCGGTGAAATAAAGCGCCAAAACAATTAAAAATCCAAAAGGTTCAAGCATCAAGTACTTCCGGTCCAACGGACGCGGCAGAATACCGGCTAAAACGCGGGAACCATCAAGCGGCGGAATGGGGATCAAATTAAAAACCGCGAGGCCGAGATTGAAATAAATTCCGAGAAGCAGTAGCGGAAAGTTGGTGAAGCGATAAACCCACATCAGCAGACCGGCAAATACGATGTTGGCAATTGGGCCGGCCAAACCCACCAAAATCATATCTTGTTTGGGTCGATAAAGGTTCGAAAAATTGACAGGCACAGGTTTCGCCATGCCGATCACAAAGCGTCCGCCGGTTGAAATAAAAAGAAGCGCAGGAAAAAGTACGGTCCAAAACCAATCGATATGCTTCAAAGGATTAAGGGTCAGGCGCCCCATTTCCTTTGCGGTTTGATCACCGCGGATAAAAGCTACCGCGCCGTGCGCCGCCTCATGCACAGTAACCGTCATTAAAAAGATAACAAGCCATGCCAGAATTTGGAGCATGTGATTTATCCCCCGCCCATGGTGCTCACAATACTTTTCATCAAAAAGAAATAACCGATAAAAGCGGTGTTGTGCAATACATGAAGCGAAATACAGGGAAGTAAATTATTGCGTTTCTCATATAGGTAGCTCAAGGTCAAGCCTAAGAAGAAAATAGGCACGAAAGAAAAGGCGTTTTCATGAATCCAGGCGAAAAGCCCAGAAGTGACTAACATCGTCCAAGCCATTCCCCAATATTTTCTTAAGGCAGGGTATAAAAATCCCCTGAAAAATATCTCCTCAACAATCGGACCAATCACACAAGCCGCCAGAAGCGAATAAGTCATCATCCATGGTGAAACAGTTTCCTCTTTTAGTAAAAGCTTGACCAAAGGATGTGGCGGCGGCTCATAAGAAAAAAGACTGGCGATAAAAACCAAAAGGAGCAAAACACCGACAAAAACAGGCAAAATGACGAAATAAGTCCTAATGCCGATCCAAATTTCACGAAAAGGAATTTTTGAAAAGCGAAACCCGAGCAAATCATTTAATCGACTTCCGTTTCTTCGAATCAAGCCGGCAATAAAGAATACAACAGCAATGTCAAGCGCGAGTGTTTGTACAAGAATGAGTAATGAGGTATTAAATTTGATTCCGAATAAAAGTTTCATCAAAACCAATCCTAGGTTCATGACAATACCTGCTGATAAGAACAAAAGAATTAACTTCACAACTTCAGTCATGCCCCATGAGACCAAAAGAATCTGGCCGGATGATGGAATCAGTTCCTGTCTTAAAAAAAGCCGCCTCAAATCCAAAGCACCAAACCAAATACCGGAAGTGAAAGCGCCGATAAAAAAGAAGGAAATGAACTGCACCGCCCAAAATAGTGGCGGGTGTTCCTTCAATTGTTTTTGAACGCCTTCGGGATCCTCAGATAGATTCCGCCACTGATCTTCAAGGTTTTGAATCGTTTCTTGTGGCAGCGCTTCCGATATTTCTTTTTTGACGACCTTGTGAGCAAAAAGAGAAAACACATAAAACAAAATAATAAATATAAGGAGCAGCGAATAAATTTTCTCCCTGCGGAAAAGTTGCCCTATTTCAATTAAGAGCGTTCTCATTTGATCCTTATTTTTTATCCGTAAAATGCCGGTTAAACAATGCTTCGCAATTCTGCAAAGTCATCTGCCCGAACTGTTCCAAAGAAACTCCCCTGAGTTTGGCAATCCGGCGCGCGGTTTCCAACATAAAAGCAGGCTCATTGCGTTTTCCGCGCTCGGCCTGTGGCGCTAAAAATGGGGCGTCGGTTTCGATGACAATGCGGTCCTCAGGGCAAGCGTGCGCCGCTTCGCGCAATGCGTCATTTTTCTTATAGGTAACCGGCCCCGCAAAGGAAATAAAAAGCCCAAGCTCAAGAAGTTCCATCATCATTTCTTTGGTTCCCGAAAAACAGTGGCTCACCGCCCGGATTGGAGGCTTAAAATTTTTCTTCAACAGTTCTATCACTACTTCATAAGCTTCTCGAATATGTAGGACGAGCGGCAAATTGGCCTGCTTTGCCATATCAAAAAATTGGATTAAAATTTTCCTCTGCACATCTCCCGGTGAAAGATTGCGATCCGCCACAAAACGCGGCGAGATTTGCCCACAAAGCGTTTTGGGACGGATTCCGCCAACGCTTTGTGGCGAATAAAAATCAAGGCCCACTTCCCCAATCGCAACTACTTTGGGATGCTTGGCAAGTACCGCTAATTGACGCATCGCCTCAGGCGTTGCATCCTTAACATCGTGCGGATGAATGCCAACGGTGGCATACACAAACTCAAACCGCTCGGCAAGGGCAATGGCCTGTTCGGAGGATTTAAGGTCGGTGCCTACATTAATAAAAAACCGTACGCCGGCTTCTCTGGCCCGCTTGATGACTCCATCGAAATCAGATTGAAAATCAGGAAAATGCAGATGAACATGGGTATCAACAAATGACATAAAACCGGCGTTTAACTCACTTTCTCTTCATCCAGCCTTGGGAAAAGCGCATCGCCTTTCTCCACGGATATCCCAGCTTTAAGCAGCGGCTTCTCAAACTCTTTTTCATCCTTGATTATCCATTCCGTTGGAAGCTTAAGCCGTCTTAAAATTTTTCCGGCAGTTTCGGGTAAAAAAGGCAGAAGCAAAACGCTAACATGGGCTATTTGCTCCGCAAGATTGCCTAAAACATTGGCTAACTTTTCCTTTTTTGTCTTGTCTTTGGCCAACTCCCAAGGTTTTTCTATTTCAATTTTTTGGTTGGCTAATACGATTACGTTTAAAATTGCGTTTAAAGCACGCGCTGGATCATGGCTAGCCATAAATTCACTAGTACGTTTAAAAGGATTGAGCTCATGTGAAGCTTTAAGAATTTCAGGTTCATACTGATAAGCAGGAATTTTCCCTTCCGTATATTTTTGTAACATGGCTGCGATTCGAAACCATAAATTACCCAAATCATTGGCCAGATCGCTCGTGTAACGCTCAGCAAGCAAATCTTCCGAAAAAGCACCGTCAAGCCCAAGTGTGACTTCACGCAGGAGAAAATAGCGAAAGGCGTCGACCCCATATTTCTTGCACAATTCGATTGGATCCACTGCGTTTCCGCGTGATTTGGAAACCTTGGCACCCGACATTGTCCACCAGCCGTGCGCTAAAACCGTTTTTGGCATCTCAACGCCAACCGCTTTCAACATAATGGGCCAGTAAACCGCGTGATGACGCAAAATGTCTTTGCCAACCATATGAACATCAGCAGGCCAATACTTCTTGAATTTCTTGTCGTCAACCGAATAGTCTACGCCGCTGATATAATTAATGAGCGCATCGAACCATACGTAAACAACATGATCCTTTGAACCAGGATAATCAATTCCCCAAGCCAAACGAATCCGGGGCCGTGTAATGCAAAGATCTTCAAGCGGCTCCCGCAAAAACCCGAGAATTTCGTTTTTTCGAATCTCGGGCCTAATAAAAGTTGAGCTGGCTTCAATATATTCAATGAGCCATTTTTGATATTTGGAAAGTTTGAAAAAATAATTATCCTCGCTTAATTCCTGGACCTCGCGTTTGCAATCGGGACATTTGCCTTCCAGAAGCTGAAGTCTCGTCCAAAAGGATTCACACGGCGTACAATACCAGCCCGTATATTTTCCTTTATAAATATCCCCTTTCTTTTCAAGATCACGCAGAACATTTTGTACCACCGTCTTATGATTCGAATCCGTTGTGCGGATAAAATAATCATACTGAATACCTAAAAGCTCCCATAACTTCTTAAATTCCGGCACCATTTCATCCGCATAAACCTTGGGGGCTTTTCCCTGATCCCGGGCAGCTTTATCAATTTTGGTTCCATGTTCATCGGTGCCCGTCATAAAAAACACTTCTTCACCGATTAAACGGCGCCAGCGCGCAAACGTATCGCAAAGGATATTGGTATAGGCATGGCCGATATGAGGCTTTGCGTTTACATAATAAAGCGGGGTTGTAATATAAAAAGGTTTTGTCATTCTCTCCCTCCGTCATTGCGAGGACTGCCGCCGAAGGCGGCGGGACGAAGCAATCCCGATTCTGTCATTCTGAGTCCGACCCTAAAGGGCTGCTTCGCGGAGGGCGAAGAATCTCTGGTCTTAGATCCTTCGCTTTGCTCAGGATGACACAAAGTGTCAGATTGCTTCGCTTTCCGCCACCCGAGACGGCGCCTGCCTGCCGGCGAGGCAGGGATCCGCCGTTCTGCTGGGTGGACGCTCGCAATGACGGCCTTTGCTGTATGTTGACTTAAATGTGGTGGGATCATTTAGAAAAGCGCTCCCATAAAATTTCAGCCTGAGTGAGCGCTAACTTTTGATTCGCATAATCATCCAGCGATTTTCTGATTTCACTCAGCGCCTCGAAAAGTTCTTGAGCCGACTCAAAATCTTTTCGCGATGAAAGCGACTCGAGAAGTTTAAAGCGGTCCATATGAATGAGGCCTTCGCTATTTCCGGCCGCTTGGCAAACCAAAATGTCTCTTACCCATTCGATTAAAAAATCAAATACGCGCGCAATTTCATCGCGGGAGGCGCTGCTAAAATTTTCTAAAAAGGAAACGGGGTCCTTCTCTAATTGATCGAGCCATTCGTTTTTCTTGTTAAACCACTTTTGAGAGCGGCCTTCTCTGGATCGGCTGAGCGAACCTTGAGACCAGCGGGCTAAAAATTCGGCTTCTTCCCTTCCGGCGCCTTCATGGATCAAAATATCCCGAATCGCTTTGGAAGCAAAGGATGGAATTTTGATTTCTACGGAACGTGAAGCGATTGTGTCAAAAATAGATTTTGCATGCGGCACCAAAAGTATGATGACATTCCCGGGAGGCGGCTCTTCCAAGCTTTTCAAAAGCGCGTGCTGTGAGTCGGCAGTTAATCGTTCAGCTCCATTGAAAATAAATACTTTCACCTTGCTTTCAAACGGTTTGAGATTGAGCCAATTTTGAAAATCCCTTACCTCTTCAATTTTAATGGAGTTTGCTTCCTCATCCATTCCATACCATTTGACATCCGGATAATTTCCAGAATCAATGCGGCGGCAGGCCGTGCAATCGCAATGAATTTGAAACGTAAGCGCCGTGCAATTGAGTGCTTTTGCAAAAGCGGCGGCGAGTGCTTTTTTCTTTTCGCTCTCCCCTTCCGTAAATAGATAGGTAGTCGCATACTTTTTGCGATCAATCTGACGGCAAAGCTGCTCCAATAACCTTTGATCTAGGATCTCAGGAGAAGACATGATCCAATTTTTCCTTAATTTTTTTCTGTACGGCCGTTTTCGGTGCTTCACTTGAAATCACAATAAAACGCCTTGGATTTTGCTTAGCAAGTGCGAGAAACCCGCGACGAATACGGTTATGAAATTGAAGTGACTTATGCTCCATACGGTCCTTCCGCCCGCTTCTTCTAAGTCCTTTCCTGACATCAAGATCGAGTAAAAACGTAAGCGTCGGAACAATCATTCCGCGAGCCGCTTGAGCTACTTTTTTTAAATGATTGATTGAAAAACCACCGGCATAACCCTGATACACAATCGTGGAATCTTCAAAACGGTCGCTAATCACCACAACGCCTTTTTTCAAAGCAGGTTGAATCACTTCTTTTACCAATTGAGCCCGCGCCGCAAGATAAAGAAAAAGCTCTGTTTCAACGGCCATTGTTTTATTCTTCGGATGAAGCAGGATATGCCGGATTTGTTCGCCAATGGGCGTACTTCCCGGTTCACGCACAATGATGCCTTTCCGTCCCTTCCTGCGAAAATAAGACGCGACAAAGCGGATGTGCGTACTTTTCCCCGCCCCTTCTCCGCCTTCAAATGTAATCAAAATACCTTTTTTCATATTGATTTTTTTACCTGAACGCCTTGAGCCGTATCCTCAATCACAAATCCAATTTCTTCTACACGTTTTCTTAATTCATCTGCTTTTTTAAAATCCTTGCTTTTGCGCGCCTCTTCCCGATCGGCTACAAGTTGCTTTACTTTCGATGGGATTTTTTCATGTGAAGAAATATTTCCGAAAACACCTAAAACACTATCTACTGTCTTGAAAAATTGACCTATTTCTTGGTTTTCTTTTGAACTAATTTGTTCTTTGGATATCGAATTCACTTCTTTGATGAACACGAAAATAGCTCCGATGGCTTGTGGAATGTTTAAATCATTCTCCATTGCTTGTTCGAATTGAGCTTGCATATCTTTTAAAAGTTGAGAAACTTTTCCGGACCCTTTTTCTGAACCTTTGCTGGCAGTTCTTTCAAACCAAAAATCTCTAATTCGCTTTAGGGCTTCGCGTGAAGCATTCAAACTTTCTAAAGTAAAATCAAGCGGTGAGCGATAATGCGCAGAAATCAAACGATACCGAATAATCAAAGGATCATAGCCTTTCTCAATCAAATCCCGAAGCGTATAAAAATTTCCTTTGGACTTGGACATTTTTTCGCCGTTCACTAATAAATGTTTCGCATGAAGCCAATATTTAACGAACGGTTTTCCGGTGGCACCTTCAGATTGGGCGATTTCGTTCTCATGATGCGGAAAAATTAAGTCTTCACCTCCCGCGTGAATATCAAAAGTCTCACCCAAATATTTCATGCTCATCGCGGAACATTCAATATGCCAGCCCGGACGGCCCTTTCCCCATGGGGAATCCCAGGAAGGCTCATTTTCTTTTGATTTTTTCCAAAGCACAAAATCAGCGCCCTCTTCTTTTTCATACTCGTCCACATCCACTCGAGCACCTTTAATATTCTGCTTTAAATCCTTTTTCGAAAGCTTTCCATAATTTGGAAAAGAGGCAACGCGATAATAAACAGACCCATCGCTCATATACGCCTTGCCATTTTTGATGAGCTGCTCAATTAATTGGATCATGACTTGGATTTCTTGAGTCGCGCGTGGCTCCTTCGTCGGAGGTAAAATATTAAGCGTTTTTAGATCTTCATGGAACGCTTGGATATAACGCTCGGTAAAACCTTGTAACCGATGTAGGGGCAATTCATGAATTGCCCCTACATCGCGCGCGGCTCCGGCGATTGTCTTATCATCCACGTCCGTAACATTCATCACATGTTTTACTTTGTAGCCTTTATATTCCAGGAAGCGGCGCAATAAATCTTCAAACACAAATGTCCTGAAATTTCCAATGTGGGCATAATCATAGACAGTTGGCCCACAGGTGTAGAGTTTTACTTCGCTGCCTTGAGGCAAATCAAAGTCTTTTAATTTTCCTGAAAAAGTATCAAAAAATTTGATCATTTTAAAACCAGCTCAAAACGTTTTTTGACTCGCGGAAGGCCGAAAATAGGAAAAATGCGCTTTAACTCTGGGCCATGCTCCTTACCGGTGAGTGCGATCCGAAGCGGCATAAATAAATTTTTTCCTTTGGCCTTTACTTTCAGTTTTAATTGATTCACAAAATCATCGAATAGCGCATCCCCTTCCCCTTTGAGTAACGGAAGAATATCCAATGCGGTTTTGAATATCTCTTTCGCTTCCGCTGATTCAATGACAGCTTTATGTTCATAAGCTAAATCATCATTCAAAATCTCAAGCTTTTCAGGAAGTTGATTGAAACGTTCGACATTGTCTTTGAACACCGGAAGAATTTTATGCACGAGCGTTTCATCGTATTTTAAAAGTTTTTGCTCTTTTAAATAAGCAAGCGCCATGCGTGCAAATTCCTCATCCGAAAGTGCTCTTAAATGCTGGCCGTTAATCCAATCAAGCTTATGCGGATCATAAATCGAGGCGGATTTATTGACCTGCGCTAAATCAAAAGTTTTTCGAAGCTCATCCCATTTGAAAATCTCGCGGTTGTCACCCGGCGACCAGCCAAGTAGCGCAATATAATTAGCGAGCGCATGCGGAAGATAACCTTTCTTTCTAAACTCCCGAACTGAAACAGATTCAATACGCTTTGATAACGGTTCACCGCCCTCACCATGAATAAGCGAAAGGTGGCCGTACTGGGGCGGTTTAAATCCCATGGCTTCAAGGAGTAGGATATGTTTGGGCGTATTGGACAAATGATCTTCACCGCGAATCACATGCGTAATTTTCATGAGGCCGTCATCGACGCAAACGGCCAAATGAAAGGTAGGCGTTCCGTCCGCGCGTTGAATCACAAAATCACCCACCATTTCATCCAAATTAAAAGAAACTTCTCCGCGGATTAAGTCGTGCATTTTAAGCTTTGGGTTTTCGATCTTAAACCGAACGGTCGGCTTAATCCCGCGTGCTTTACGCTTTTCGATTTCTTCTTTTGAAAAATTCCTCCCGCGATTATCAAATCGAGGGGGTTTATGTTCGGCGCGCGCAAGGCGTTTCATGTCTTCCGTTTCTTCTTCCGTCACATAACAATAGTACGCTTTGCCCTTCTCAATAAGCTCGCGGACATGTTTCTCATAAATCGGAAGCTTCTGAGATTGCAAATAAGGGCCGTATTCCCCTCCTATTTCAGGCCCTTCATCCCAGCGGATTCCAAACCAAAGCAAATCTTCAAGGCAAGCTTCGCGGTATTCAGGTTTTGAACGCTCAAGGTCCGTATCTTCGATTCGGAGGATGAATTTCCCGCCTTCGCGCTTTGCGAAGAGGAAGTTGAAAAGCGCGGTGCGGACATTGCCAATATGAAGATATCCCGTCGGCGATGGTGCGAATCGAACTCGAACCATGCTCATCCCGTTAGAACTCCAGATAACAATGTTTTATGCGCCGTCATTGCGAGGCAGCATTCCAAACAAGGCCGAAGCAATCTCAGAGTTCTTAGATTGCTTCGTCCGGTCCATCCGTTGGCCGTCCTCGCAATGACGAGAATGTTTAGAGTTCTAACGGGACTCATGATTCACTCGATCCTAAAACCACCAAAACTTCGCAGGAAACTGCTTTTCCTTCACCTTCCGGGCCAAGCCCTTCTGCGGTTTTAGCCTTAAGGCCAATTTGTGTGATGGGAAGAGAAAGCAATTTCGCAAGATGGGCCTGAATTTTCTTTTTTCGGGGCCCTAATTTAGGCCGCTCGAGAATAACCGTGGCATCTACTTGAACCGGCCGAACGAGCGAACGAGCTGCTATTTCAAGCGCTTTCTTAAGAAACCAATCGCTTCGTTTATTTTTCCATTGTTTTGCTGTGTTCGGAAAAAAATCCCCGATATCGCCTGCCCCCACAGCTCCTAAAATGGCATCCGTAATCGCATGCAGCAATGGATCTCCATCGGAATGGCCTAAAGGGCCAACGGAAGAATGAATCCGAACGCCTCCCAAAAAGAAAGGCCGTTTTGAAACGAGCCTGTGGCGGTCTGAACCTAAACCGAAGCGTAAAGCTGGAGTTTTTTCGATCATTTTCCGAACCAAAATCAAATCTTGATACGTGGTCACTTTAATATTCGGGTGTGAATGGCTGA
>Ga0155842_111_pt2 | contig 32574 bp, 31 predicted proteins | sample RifCSPlowO2_01_FD_107496 | JGI IMG/M metagenome (GOLD analysis project Ga0155842, IMG submission 107496) | Omnitrophica bacterium RIFCSPLOWO2_01_FULL_45_10b | reverse complement strand
TAAGTTCTCCGCCGGAAGTAATGGCCAAAATACGAGCGCCCCGCTTCATTCCGTCTTTCAGCGCAGAAAGTGTTTCTTCCGTATCTCCTGAATAGCTACTGGCAACAAGAAGTGTGGTTTTGTCCACAAATTCAGGAAGCTGATAGTGGCGATTGACAAAAATAGGAATCGGAAAATCATAAGCTAGGTAAGACCGAATGAAATCGGCTCCAATGGCAGAACCGCCCAAGCCTGAAAAAACAATTTTTGATAAGCCTGTTCCAAGCGCGGGATCAATATGAAGAGCGGTACCAATTTCTTCAGCTTGTCTCATTTGAGCGGAAAAGTCGTGAATTAACTTCCTCATATTCTGCCGGTCGACGCGCTCGATAGCTTCTTTTTGGTCCAAAAGATTCATTTTTTATTCCTCGAAAAGTTCAGGGGTAACGGCTTTAAGTTTTGCTTCGGCAAAGCGCTTAATTTCCTCACCTGTTGTAAATTCCAAAGCGCGTGAGGCAATTTCTTGGGCTTGTTTAAACGTCACGGCGCGAATGGCCCTTTTCACCTTGGGAAGCGCAAAAGCGCTCATGCTTAATTGATTAATCCCAAGTCCTAATAAAAGAAGGGCCATGGCGGGGTCTCCCCCCATTTCTCCGCAAACGCCGATCCAAATCTTGGCCTTTTTAGCATTATCAATCGTGTGCCGAATTAATCTAAGGATTGCTGGATGAGTCGGTTCGTACAGATAAGCGATTTTCTCATTCACCCGATCCACGGCGAGTGAATATTGAATTAAATCATTAGTACCAATCGAAAAAAACTCAACTTCGTGGGCCAGAATATCGCTGATTAAAACGGCAGATGGGATTTCAATCATAGCCCCTACCTGAATTTTTTCGTCAAAAGGGATTTTGGCTTCACGCAATTCTTTTTTCGCTTCTTCCAATACTTGATTTGCTTGTCTTAATTCAACTACATTGGAAATCATGGGATACATGAGCTTTAAATTGCCATAAACGCTTGCTCGAAGAATCGCGCGCAGCTGAGCTTTAAAAATATCGACTCGTGCCAGGCAAAAACGGATGGCGCGCCATCCCATAAAGGGATTCATTTCTTGCGGAATATCCAGAGACGATAAAAACTTATCGCCTCCTAAATCCAACGTACGAATCACAACGGGTTTCGGGGCCAATTGCTCGGCCACATTGCGATAGGCCTCAAATTGCTCTTGTTCCAAAGGAAGGTCGGTGCGATTCATATAAAAATATTCAGACCGGTAAAGCCCAATCCCTTCCGCGCCATGTGCAATCACGGATGGAATTTCGTCAGGAAATTCAATATTCGCAACCAACTGAAGTTTATAGCCATCTAAGGTTTCGGCGGGAAGTGTTTTTAATTTATCAAGCTCTGTAACAAGCTCAACGAAGCGGCGTTCTTCGCGGCCGTAGCGATCAATCGTCAACGGATCAGGGTCAATCACAACGATCCCACGATTACCATCAATGATCATCATGTCGCCGTTGGAAACTTCTTTGCTGATCCGGTCAAGCCCTACCACAGCGGGAATTTCCATAGAACGGGCCATGATGGCCGTGTGAGAAGTTGGGCCGCCAATATCGGTAGCGAAAGCAATGACGTGCTCGCGATCCATCATGGCAGTTTCGGAAGGAGATAAATCGTGGGACACAACGATCACTTCATCCTTAAGATGCATTAATGAATCTTTTTTCTCGCCGCGCAAATTTTGCATGATGCGGCGGGCCACATCTTTAATGTCGGCCACGCGTTCCTTCAGGTATTCATCGTCAATCTGCGCGAAGGCGTGAAAATAACGCTGAATGACAACTGAAAAAGCATATTCTGCCGGTACATTTTCGTTTTTAATCTTAGAAAAAACATCTTCAATCAGGGTGCGGTCTTCCAGAATGAGCAAATGAGCGCTAAAAATATCGGAATGTTCATGACCGATGTCCTGGGCAATTTTCTTCCGAATACCAAAAAGTTCGGATCGTGTTTTGGTAAGTGACTCTTCAAATCGCACAATTTCCTTTGGGATTTCATCCGGCCGGATTTCCGTTTTTGAAACGATAAAAGAGTCCTCACTATGCAAAATGAGGGCTTTCCCAATGGCAACGCCTGGTGAAACGGGGATTCCGTGAAGTGTTTCCAAATTAAGTCTCGCTTGCTTCTTCGCCAAAATTTTGGTCGATTAATTTTTCAATTTCTTCCATGGCGCGTTCCGCATCAGGGCCCACGATCCGAATGATTAGATGGCTTCCCGGAGCCGCAGCAAGCATCATCAAACCCATAATGGATTTTCCATTGACCTTATGTTTGCCCTTTAGAATTGTAATCTCGCTTTTAAATCGGTTGGCCGTACGGACAAATAGAGCTGCAGGCCGCGCATGCAACCCTAGTTTATTTTGAATGACCACTCTTTTCTCAACAACTTTTTCTGATTCCATGAAATGGTATGATTTATCGAAGCACTTCAAAATATTGATCGATAATTCGTTTTGCCAGTTTTGCAGAGTCATGCCGCACTTGAGTATCGATCCTAAGAATTTCGCCGTCAATTACTTCACAGCCTTGCTCTCGAATCTTTGCGGCATCCACTTCAACAGGATGTGAATGGGTCTTACGATACCGTTCTAAAATTTCTGCAGGAATCAATTGAGTGCTGACAAAACAAGCATCAACAATATGCGGATCCGTATGGCTAACCAGCACACGAAGATGGTCATAGGCCGTATATCCTTCAGTTTCTCCAGGCTGCGTCATTGCATTAATAATAAGAACCTTATAAGCGTCGCATTCCAAAACGGCGTTCAAAATATCCTTAATCAAAAGATTGGGTAGGATGCTCGTATAAAGACTACCGGGACCCATGACAATTAGATCTGCATTTTGAATGGCCTCAATTGTTTCCTCTGTCGCGCGGCAATTGGCCGGGCGAAGCAAAATACGTTTCAATGGCTTCCTGGCATCGGTAATTTTGGTTTCCCCTTCCTCAACAGTGCCATCCGCAAATTCACCTACCAAGGTTACCTTATCTAAAGTGGAAGGAAGAACTCGCCCTCGGATGGCCAGAACCTTACTCGACTCACGAATCGCCTTTTCAAAATCGCCTGTCACCATGGAAAGAGCGGTGATAAACAAATTTCCGAAACTGTGCCCTTTCAACCCTTGTCCTTCCTCAAAACGATATTGAAACAAATCCCGAATGAGAGGTTCAGCATCTGCCAAGGCAACAAGACAGTTCCGAATATCGCCAGGTGGAAGAATATCCAGTTCGTCACGGAGGCGCCCTGAACTTCCGCCCGTATCGGTCACCGTCACAACAGCGGTAATATTATTGGTATAGGCCTTAATTCCTTGCAAAAGAACACTTAAGCCGGTTCCGCCTCCAATTACAACAACCCTTGGCCCGCGGGCCAAAAAATTCCTTTTTCTACTTTGATAAACGAGATTGGCTAAATCTTCAGATGGCGCCGGCATTAAAGCTCGAACAAAAATCCGGACAATATTTTTAAGAGCCGTATACACCAGAAAAATGCCAAAGATCAAAAATGCTGTGGCGAAACTTGCCAGCAGAACACTATGCTGAGACATAGTTTTGACTGCGGAAAGCCCGACCACCACCATGCAACCCAGGCCAAATGCAGCCAAAATAACCCATCGCTTGATCCCAATTCCGGGATAAAACCATCTAAAAAATTTCATGTTTCCAATCCGTTGCCGGCTTGGGCCGCAGACCCCATCGATTGAATTAATCTTTGGTTAAATTCTTTCGCCGGATTAGCGCCCATCTTATTAAGCCGCTGAGTTAAAGCGGCTGTCTCGACCAAAATTGGAATATTTCGGCCTGGTCGCACAGGAATAATCAAATGAGGAACTTTCATGCCTAAAAGTTCATATTCCTGCCCTTCAAGGCCAAGCCGTTCATATTCGCGTTCTTTTTTCCAATGTTCAAGCGTCACGGCTAAAGTAATGCGTTTACGATTCCGCACGGCACCCACTCCAAAAATAGCTCGAACGTCAATAATGCCTAACCCGCGAATTTCCATATGATGATGCAAAACATCATTCGAGCGCCCGATGAGTTCGTGATTCTCAACTCGAATTTCTACAATGTCATCCGCCACAAGCCGGTGCTTACGTTCCACAAGCTCAAGGGCGCATTCCGATTTTCCAACCCCGCTTTTTCCAAGGAGAAGCGTCCCTACGCCATAAACATCGACAAGCGTTGCATGAATGCTGGCTTCCGGCGCGCTTGCTTCTTCGATAAAAACAGTTACCTGGCTTGCTACCCGCGCGGTGCGGAACGGCGAGCGAAAAACCGGAATGCCGGCACGAACCGCTTGCTCTAAAAAATCGCGCGGTACGCTTTGTTGTTTCGACACAATAATGCATGGAATTCGGAATGAGAAAAAACGGCCTAAATTTACCCGTCGGGCGTGGCCCTGTAATTTTTTAAGAAAACGAATTTCCGTTTTTCCGAGAATCTGAAGGCAGTCAAACGCAAAGTAATCATAAAAACCCGAAAAAGCCAGGCCCGGCCTATGGATCTCGGGAGAATGGATCTTACGGGTCAAGGGAACAGTGGGAGTTATCAGGCTCAGTTTTAACTGATCCTTCATCCCATCGTAGAAGTTTTGAACGGAAAGGTACGCCATGGATAGGTTATGTTATGTGATTGAAAAACAGAAGTTAATGTTTCTTTTCTTCTTCGTTTTTAATGAGTTGAAATAGTTCTTCTTCTGTCTTACATTTACGAATTAATTCGCAAAAGTAACTATCTCGAAGAAGACGTGAAATCTGAGCCAATGCTTTTAAATGAGGGCCTGCTGTAGCTTTGGGTGCCACCAATAGAAAAAAAATGTAGACCGGCTCTCCATCCAACGCATCGAAATTGACTCCCGATTTGCTGATTCCCAAAACAGCAACGAGGCGCGTTACCTTGTCGGTTTTCCCGTGGGGGATAGCAATCCCCTGCCCAATACCGGTTGAACCCAAATTTTCGCGCTCAATAAGCGCCTTTAAAATTCCCTTGGCATCGCCGATATTCTCAACTTGCGCTAAAACATCGACCAACTCTTTGAGGACATCTTCCTTCGCTGTAGCATTAAGCCCGATTTTAATTGCGCGTTTATCCAAAGTTTCAGAAATCTTCATTCACATTCCTCCGTCACAATGTTAAGATTGATTAAGCAAGAACAAAACGTTCGCCCAAATAAATTTCGCGGGCTTTTTTATCGGTCGACAGAAAATGAGACGACCCGGAAACTTCTATTTTTCCTTCGCACATAATATAAGCCCGATCCGTAATGGAAAGAGTTTCTCGAACGCTATGATCGGTCAGTAAAATGCTGAGGCCTTGAGATTTCAATTTTCGCAAAATCTTTTGAACCTCAAATACCGCGATTGGATCTACGCCGCTAAAGGGCTCGTCCAATAAAAGAAGCGATGGATTGGTCACAAGCGCTCGCGTAATTTCAAGTCGCCTGCGTTCTCCGCCGGAAAGTGTGTACGCTTTATTTTTAGCTACATAAGTAATGTCAAGTTCTTCCAAAAGGCGTTCCAACCGTTTTTTTCTTTCCAATTGAGGAATATCCAATGTTTCCAGAATGGCCATAATATTTTCCTCAACGGTCAATTTTCGAAAAATGGAGGGTTCTTGCGATAAATAACCCATTCCCATGCGGGCGCGCCGGTACATCGGCAACTGCGCCACTTCTTCGCCGCGAAAAAGAATTTGCCCGCTATCGGCTTTAATCACACCCACAACCATATAAAATGTCGTTGTTTTTCCAGCTCCATTAGGGCCCAAAAGTCCCACAATCTCACCGCGTGAAATTTGAATGGAAACTTGATTGGCCACGCAACGGCCCTTATAACTTTTTGTTAAACCATGGGTTTCAAGCAAATTCATTTTGGTCTCCCTAAAACAAAGATTTCCCTAGGCCGGATTCGTCAGAGCGGTACTTGGCATCCACATCTCCTCCCAACACCACTCTGCCCTCTTTGGCCAAATAAACGGCGATGTCACTATAGGTTTTATTTCCTTCCTTACTGACGATAATGACATTGCCGCGGGCAACAATTTTAGAAACTTTGCGCGTGTCTTTTTCGTAAATCACATCCATGTAATCCGCGTTCAGGGTCCCTTGAGCATGATGGGCCACCACGTTCTTTGAAAAGTGCGCAATATTACGTTTGTAATCAACCTCAAGGGGGCCGTCTGAGGTAATCACCGTTGGTACTTTGGACTCGGAATCCGGGTCTTGTACCACAACGGTTACATTTTTCTTAAAGGTCACTTTGCTTAATTGTGAATCACTGCTCGCGCCAGTACCTTCAATATTGATGTTGTCTTTCTTCACTTTCGCCTCAGAATCTGTATCCATTCGCTTATCCGACGGATGAATATTCAGTTGATCTGTCATCAAGCGCGTTCCATTTTCGGTCGTTGCCACAACATTCTTATGCAACTGAACGTCGCTCGTTGAGCGATCAATGGAACCTTGGTCAGCCGTAATGGTCACCGGTGATTCTTCGGCATAAGCTTTTGCAATAACGTTGATCAGGGCAACATTTTGAGAAAAAATATCCGCAGAGTCACCTTCGATTTCCAGTTCCTTTTCACCGGTGTCTGTGTATTTAGAAAATGAAAAACTATAAACCCGCTGCGCTACTTCACTTTTCTGCTCCTGCTCCTCTTTACCATGGCCTTTCCGATCGGCACGTGTGTGCATCCAAATTTTGAATTGGATTAAAGCAACATAAGCAAGGACCAAAATAACGCAGGCTAAAATCAGTTTTCGGATCATGAAGCTACTCGTTCCAAGCCGACAAAATTTTTTGATTTTGTTTGCGGTTCCGCTTTGGTTTTCCAACGGTTATGCATCCATACCCATTGATTCGGAAAAAGCCGGACGTACCGCTCCACAATCTGCGACCATGCTTCAGTCATCATTTTTACAGCCTTTTCCTTTGACTCCTCTTGAGATGGCCAAATTGGCTCTTCCACGAACAAACGGTAATGATCTCCCTCATGCATCATAAAAGCCGGCACAATCGCCGCTCCGCTCGCCAAGGCGATCTTGGCCGGGCCAGTGGGTGTCCATGCCGGTTTTCCAAAAAAAGGAACAAAAATACCTTCGATGCTATCAACGTCCTGATCGGCGGACATTCCAATCGTATGATTGGCTTTAAGCTCCGCCAAAACTTGTCGCGGCGATTCATCTCGATAAATGGTCGAAACCAAAGCGCTCTTGCGAAGCGAAACTAAAACCTGGTTGAACAGCTCATAATAAATTCGGCGACCAACCAAAGAACCCGGATAACCTAAAAATCGAAAATAGGAGGCCAAAAGCTCCCAATTGCCGATATGCCCCGTTAAAACAATAGCCCCATTGCCCCGCGCTAAAGCATCGTCTAAAAGGCTTCGTCCCACATCAAAACGAACAAGGCGTTCAATTCGTTTTTGATTGAGCTTTGGAAAACAAAGCACATCGATTGCCGATTTCGATAAATGGATAAAAGCTTCTTGGCCGATCTTGAGAAATTCGCGTTCGCTTTTCTCGTTTCCGAATGCTTCCTTTAGATGCCGGACCGTTTTGGCCCGTTCTTTTGGAAGAATCCAATAAGCAGAGAACCCAATGCCGCTGGCCATCGCATGATTCAACCATCTGGGCAAAATTAAAACCAAATGCCTCAACAGCTCAAGCCCAAGATACAAAAAAAATCGGTGCTTTCGCGTCTTACTCAAGAACAAACCTCTTCATACAAATCCCGCTTTCAAAAGATCCTGGACGTCCAAGAGGCCAACCGCCCGGCCTTTTCGGTCCACAACGGGCAATTCGTCGATGTTTCGATCGCGCAAAATTTGAAGCGCTTCCGCCGCTAATTTTTCATCTTGAATGGCAATCGGCCTTTTCGTGGCGAAGGGTTCAATCGGTTTTGAGAGAATGGAAACTCCATTTTGTTTTAAGTGGCGGCGCAGATCACCATCGGTAAAAATACCTTTTAATTTTCCTTGCTTGTCCACAATGGTGCAAGAACCCGCGCGAGCGCTTGTAATTGCCAACAGCGCTTTTTCTACCGTGGCTGTTCCACGGACAATGGGATTTAATTTTCCGCGCCTCATCAAATCACGAACTTTGATCAATTTTTTCCCAAGACTTCCGCCCGGATGTAAGAATGCAAAATCTTCTTCACGGAAACCTTTTCGTTTGGCCAAACATACAGCCAACGCATCTCCCATAGCAAGTGCGGCAGTTGTGGAAGCGGTGGGTGCTAAATTCAAGGGACATGCCTCCTGCTCCAAACCTATATTGAGAACTACATCTGAATTTTTTGCTAAGGTAGACTGAATATTTCCGGTCAGCGCAATCAATTTCGCGCCGATTTTTTTAATGGTGGAGAGCAGCCGCGTAATTTCTTCCGTTTCGCCGCTATTGGAAATGGCCAAAATCACATCCGCTTTGGTCACCATGCCTAAATCTCCATGAATGGCCTCGGCAGGATGAAGAAAAAGACTTGGCGTTCCGGTAGAAGCAAACGTAGCGGCGATTTTGCGTGCAATGAAGCCGGGCTTGCCCATGCCTGTTACCACAACACGGCCTGTGCATGACTTGAGCAAATCAAGGGCTTGTTCAAAATTTCGGCCGATTCTGGCGCTCAGCTTTTGAATCGCTTGAGATTCGATTTTCAACACTTTTTTGGCAAGCACAAGATCTTGTCTCATACGCCAACGACTTTCTTAGATGAAACGGTTTGCTTTTGGCTTTTAGAAGAAGACAGAGGAGCTACTTGGCGAATTTGCTTTAACGTAACGAGCAGTTCTTTCAAATCCGAAAGCGCGAGATTGTTAGGCCCGTCTGATTTGGCGGTTTTCGGATTTTCGTGAACTTCCATGAAAATCGCATCGGCGCCGGCAGCAATGGCACAACGCGACAAGATTGGAATAAATTCAGCCTGGCCGCCCGAAGCATCTCCTAAACCACCCGGTAGTTGAACCGAATGAGTGGCGTCAAAAACAACCGGATAACCAAAACTTTGCATAATCGGAATGGACCGAAAATCACTGACTAAATTTTGATAGCCGAATGAACTTCCTCGTTCCGTGAGCAAAATATTTTTGTTGCCGGCCGATTCAATTTTTTCAATTACATTTTTCATGTCCCACGGCGAAAGAAATTGGCCTTTTTTTACATTGACTATTTTTTTGGTTTTTGCGCAGGCAAGCACCAAATCCGTTTGTCGGGACAGGAAAGCTGGAATTTGAAGAATATCCAACACGTCGCTTGCTCGAGTTGCTTCTTCTGAAGAATGGACGTCGCTTAAAACCGGAATTTGAAATTCCTTTTTAACTTTTGTAAGAATTTTAAGCCCTTCTGTCAAACCAGGCCCGCGGAAGGAATGAACCGAAGAACGATTGGCTTTGTCATAACTGGATTTAAATACATAAGGAATGTTCAAGTCGCGAGCAATTTTTGAAATTTGTTCAGCGTGGCGTAACGTAATTTCTTCACCTTCAATCACACAAGGCCCTGCAATCAAAACAAATTGATTGGGATCGCCAAAAGTAATATTACCCAATCGGACTAGATTCATAAACTTTCTCCTGACGAGGCTCTTCTGTTTTATGATTTGCTTCCTTCGGTAAGCCGCTGCGTTTCAGTTCAAGCGATTTTCCAACAAACGCTTTGAAAAGCGGGTGGGGCTTATCCGGTTTGGATTTAAACTCTGGATGAAATTGACCGGCAACAAACCAGGGGTGATTTTCTAATTCGACGATTTCAACCAATTTGCCATTTTGATAAACACCCGAAATTTGAAGACCGGCTTTGGTAAAGGCTTCGCGATATTTATTATTGAATTCGTAACGGTGGCGGTGACGCTCCGAGACTTCATCGGCTCCATAAGCTTCATGGGCCCTTGTGCCTTTTTTGAGCTCACACAGATAAGCGCCAAGCCGCATCGTTCCGCCTAAATTGGCAACATTTTCTTGCTCTTCAAGCAGGCTAATCACAGGATACGGCGTTTTCTTATTAAATTCCGTTGAATTGGCTCCCTTAAAATCCATCACATTGCGCGCGAATTCGATGACCGCGCATTGCATTCCGAGACAAATTCCAAAAAAAGGAACTCCATTTTCCCGCGCGTATTTGATGGCGCGGATTTTACCTTCAACTCCGCGGTTGCCAAAACCGCCAGGCACCAAAATGCCGTCCACCTTGCTCAAATAATGTTCGAGACGGCCTTTAATTAAGCGCTCGGAATTGATTCGTTTGATGATCACGCGCGTATCATTGGCGATACCCGCATGGCGCAAAGCTTCGTAAAGTGACTTGTACGCGTCGGGAAGTTCAACATATTTTCCAACCACACCGATCGTCACTTGATATTTTGGAAAAAGCGCATGGTCGACAACGTCCTTTTTCCAATCATTCAAGCTGCCGGCCTTGTATTCCATGTGCAAATAATCGCAAATCACCTGATCGAGCCCTTGTTCTTTAAACATGAGCGGCACTTCATAAATGGAGCGCACATCGCGGGCTTCAACGACAGCTTCAAGATCAACGTTACAAAAAAGAGCGATTTTTGAGCGCAGGTCTTTTGATAATCTTTTTTCAGTGCGGCACAAAAGAATGTCCGCCTGAATACCGATTTCCCTGAGAGTTCCGACGCTGTGCTGAGTGGGTTTCGTTTTTAATTCACCTGCGGCGCGGATGAACGGAATTAAAGTTAAATGAATGAAAATTACATTTTCGCGGCCTTCTTCATGGCGGAATTGACGCGCAGCTTCCAAAAATGGCAACGATTCGATATCGCCGACAGTTCCGCCGATTTCAGAAATCACAACATCGTAGCGTTTGCCGCGGGAGACGGCTCGAATGCGCTCTTTGATTTCATCCGTAATATGAGGGACCACTTGCACGGTTCCGCCCAAATAGTCGCCGCGCCGTTCTTTTGTGATCACGGAGAAATAAACTTGGCCCGTTGTAACGTTATTTAATTTTCCCATTGGGCTATTGGTAAACCGCTCATAATGGCCTAAATCCAAATCGGTTTCTGCCCCATCTTCGGTCACATACACTTCACCGTGCTGATACGGGCTCATCGTTCCCGGATCCACATTGATATAAGGATCCAATTTCTGCATGGCAACCTTAAGACCTTTTGCTTCCAAAAGTTTTCCAATCGAAGCCGAAGCAATGCCTTTGCCAAGCGAAGAAACAACGCCGCCCGTAATAAAAATATGCTTAGGCATGAGAAGCACCTACCCGGCCGAGAGAAATCAATTTTTCTTTGACCAATTTAAAATCCGCTTCCGTATCAACGCCAATGGAATCATGCACTGTTTCAACCACTTTAATTCGATAACCATTTTCAAGCGCCCGAAGCTGTTCCAATTTCTCTCGCTGTTCTAAAACCGAAGGCGCGAGTGTGGAAAATTGAATTAAAAATTGACGCCGGTAACCATAAATTCCTAAGTGTTTAAAATAACGATTCGTGCGGCCATCTCGGTCGTGCGGAATGGGGGCGCGGGAAAAATAAAGGGCCCAACCATTTTTATCTTTCGTCAGCTTGACAACATTTGGATTCAAAAACTCCTCAGGGTCACTTTTAGAAATGCAGGCCGTTGACATGTCGCATGTCGCATCTTTCTGTAATACCGCTACGACTTGATCAACCACATCCGCATGCATCAATGGCTCATCTCCCTGTAAATTAACAACGACCTCGCAAGAAAGCCGCTCGGCCACTTCCGCAATCCGTTCCGTTCCGTTCGTGTGGTTTCGCGAAGTAAGCATTGCTTCTCCCCCGAAGGATTCCACGCATTCTTTAATCGCTTCGTGATCACAGGCTACAATCACCCGCTCAATTTTTTTTGCTTTCTTTGCATTCTCATAAACAAACTGGAGTAAAGGTTTTCCTTCGATTATTTGAAGAAGTTTTTTTGGAAACCGAGTCGATTCCAACCGCGCCGGAATGACGCAGACGGTTTCCCCTTTAAACATCGGAAAGCGCTCGCTTCCTCATTCGACCCGATGAAACGGAAAGAGAAGCTTTTAACTCTTGAGGGGTTACGGTAGCGGTCCCTAATTTTCCCACCACAATTCCTGCCGCGCAATTGGATAGTACTGCAGCTTCTTTCATTGTTGCGCCTACGGCTAAAGCCATTGCAAAAACTGCGATGACTGTATCGCCGGCTCCTGAAACGTCATAAACTTCCTGAGCAGCCGTAGGGATTTTGGTAATCGCTCCATTTTTTTCAAACAAAATCATTCCTTCTTCACCCAGCGTAATTAAAACCGCTTGGCACAAAAATTTTTTGAGCAACGCTCGGCCAACTTTATCTATGTTTGGCGCACCGCTGTCAACATTTTGGCCATAAGCGTTCAGAGCTTCTCTGCGGTTTGGGGTCACTGCTGTAACACCGCGGTAATAAGCAAAATTCTTCTCTTTCGGATCGACGAGTATCGGTTTTTTAAGGGCATTGGCTTGCTTCAAAATATGGCTGAGCAATGCGGGAGTAATCATCCCCTTGCCATAGTCTTCAATAACGACCGCGTCAACTTTTGGTAATAGCTTTTCAATAAAAACCAACACTTTTTTTAAATGATCCCCGCTCAAATTTCGGCTGTCTTCGCGGTCAAAACGAACCATTTGTTGCGAATGGGCTACGACGCGCGTCTTTAATGTCGTGGGGCGGGTTTTGTCATAAATAGCACCGCTGGTATCAATGCCTTCTCTGCGCATTGCTTTTACCAACATCCGGCCACGGAGATCTCGACCCACAAGTCCGCATGGATAAACGGATCCACCTAAGGTCCTGATGTTATTGGCAACGTTCAGGGCACCTCCAGGAACAAAAGACTCGCGGGTAACATTGACGACGGGCACCGGCGCTTCCGGTGAAATTCGATCAACAGTCCCCCACACAAACTCATCCAAAATCCAATCGCCAACAACCATAACTTTAGCGTCTGTCAGGCGGTCCACAAGGCGGTTTAAACCTTGGGTGTATTTGCCGTTCAGGCGATTGGTTTTTTCAGACGTGCGCATTTAACTTAAATCCTTTCAGGAAAATAACTTATGATGTTTTTGGATTCAGCTTATAAGGTGTTAGTGTACCATTGTAGTTTTGACCTGTCAATTGATGGAAAAAAGAGTCGATTTCCTTGCCCCAAGCAGTAAAACCGGAAACATTAATCCAAAAAACAAATAAATTCTGGGTAGGAGAAACTTTTATTCGGACGATGGAGTAGAGAGTTCCTGGACGGCCTTGAAGCTGTTTCCTTGAGGTCGTAAAAGCAAGCCGATAACCTGCTTCTTCCGCCATTTTTATTGTTCGTTCATCATGCGAGCCTTCAGGATAACAAAAATAGTTAATCTTTGCTCCCAACGCCTCTTCGAGCTTTGCTTTAGATTCAAAAATCTCTGTTCTCACTTCTTCGGCTGGCGAATCGGCCAAAGGAATATGAGATAAAGAATGAGATGCGAACGTAATCAATGGATGGGAAGAAAGGCGCTTTGCATCTTCCAAACTCATGCTTCCGTACTGCTTCTGTACCATAAAATTCCAAACCAGGAAATTAGCTGAGTTGATCTGATAGCGCTCCAATACCGGCAACGCATACTGAATATAGGTTTCATTCCCATCATCGAAGGTAATCAAAACTTCCCGGCCATGAGCTTTCGTTCGGCCGGTTTTGATCGCTTCGTATTCATCCAATGAAATTGTTCTAAATCCAAAAGTTTTTAAGAACCACATTTGACGGCTAAAATTCTCAACGCTAACATCAAGTGAGGTCGAACCAACCTGAGCTTTTGGAACAACAAAGTGATACATCAACACCGGAATATAACCTTTTGGGGGCAAAATAAAAAAAGCAACTCCGCCAAAAATAACTATGGCGAAGACCGACCCTAACAACAGCCGTTTGATCTTACCAGCCTTCATAGCCCACCAACACGACGGTAACAGTTCCGAGGACAGGAACTTTTGTTTTCATCATCAAAGGGAGCCTTTTTTCATCTGCGCTTATCCAACCGCGAATTTTTCCGCGGCGAATGAACATTCCCTGAAAGGTCGCCATAGGTTCAATTTGAAATGCACGGAACGTATCCAATTTGTCCAATTCAACTTCATCGACTTGAAGTATTTTAACTTCTAAATCCCAATTCTTCTCATCCGCCTCGGTAGGAATATGCACGGTATCACCAACGGCCATTGGCTGTAACCGGAACCAATAGGCAGCTGCAAGTTGGTCCTTAACGTCTTTTGCAATAAACATTTGTTTTCGGCTTTTATTTTTCCGTGAATAGTAGGTAGCCGTATGATTCTCTTGATCATATTCCATCACTTCATCCGCCCGATATCGGCCCTCTTGTATTATTTTTTCATAACGAAGTGAATGAAAACGTTCTGTATCAAGATACGTATGATGTTCGTCACGCACTGGATAAACAAGGTCGATGAGCGAATTCGAGCGCGCGAGAGCTTCAATGTGATATGCTTTTCGTCCGCGAATCTCTTCGATCCCCTTTACCGTCGCCTCTGCCGTTCCAACTTCCATGCCAAGCCATCTAACGCTAAATTTTAGTTTCTCTCCCTCGCGAATGCTGGAGGACAATTTTTCAATCACCTTCGGTGCAGGCAGTTCCGCGGACGAATTGATTTTTTTCGTTTGAATACCACTACACCCCTGTAAAACAAATAAAAGACCTGCGGCTAAAATGGCGCATACGGAAAGTTTTTTAAGCCTCATTTGGAAACTCCTACCGAAGACAATCGTTCGAGAAAACGTTCCGAATGAAGGCGCGCTAAAATCCGATCGGGTGTTAACATGGTTAAACACTCGATTCCTTTACATGCCGCTTGATAACGAAACCTTTGGTAACAAGGCCGACAAGCGGGGCCGCTGGCAGTAAGTGAAAGTGCTGCGCTTTTAGCCGGATAAGGCCCATAGACCTTAGGATCCACCGGGCCATAAATAGCGACGACTGGTGTGTCGATTGCATGGGCCACATGCACAAGGCCTCCATCGTTGGCAAGCATAAGCGAAGCTTTTTGTATTAAAGCCGCTGCTGTCCGAATTGAAACACGGCCACAAAGATTATAAACTGATCTCTCAGGAAACGCTTCTAAAAACTGCTGGGCCAGCTGAGATTCAGCGGCCCCTCCTAAAATGAAAATCGCCTCACACAAAGAACCGTAATCCCGATGCAATTCCTTTACTAACTGAACAAAATATTGAACGGGCCAACGTTTAAGACGCGCATCGCTCCCCCACGATTCTCCCCCGCCTGGTGCAATCGCTAAAATAGAACTTCCAGAATGAAGCCCGAGCTCTTTTAAAATCGCTTCTGCGTTTTGAAAATCCCTTTCGTCCAGAAAAAGTTCTGTTCGCTTATGCGTGGGTTGGATGTTTAAAATATTGAGAAGATCGAGATAGTAATCGGCCACCGGCTTGTCAGTGTAGCCATCGGGAAGCTCAAGGCGATGGGTTGAAAATCTTCCTCGGCCTTTAAAATTAAAACCAAGCCGTACAGGAATCCAAAAAAAGAACTGGCATAAAAACGCATATTGCGAACCAAGCGAAAAATCAAGAACCACTTGATAATGATTGCGCCAAAGTTTCCAAAAAGTGACCGCCAACTTTTTAAACCGGGACCACTTTTTAAAAATATTTGCTACAGGCGATTTATCCCATTCAAACATTTCATTTGCATGGGGGTTGCGTTCAAAAATCTCGCGTGTCCGACTCCCGAGAAGCAAATCAATACGCTTGACGCCATATTCGCTTAACGCGCGAATCACGGGGGTGATCCAAAGCACGTCGCCGATGCCATGAGGATGAACGATTAACACGCGCTTAAGATATCCTTGTTTTGGAATGGCTCCGTTAAACCAAAAAAGGCTCATATTTTCTCGCTTCGTGAAGGACATCGTTTACCGTAAGTTCTTTGAGGCATTTGAAATCAATCTGACAATTGTGGGCAAGGCATTCGACGCAGCCCACATCTTTTTGAAGATAAGAACTGTTTTGAGAAAGAGGGCGCCACCTTATAGCGCTTAGGCCGGGCTGGTTTCTTCCAAAAATCGAAACCACCGGAGTCCCCACTGCTGCTGCAATATGAACGGGGCCGGAATCATTGGAAATTAAAAGCCGCGCGCCTTTCAAAAGCCACCCCAGCATCCCCAAACTTAATTTCCCGGCTAAATTAAGCGCATCTTCATTCATAAATTCCTGCATTTGTGCGGCGTGAAACACTCCTTCTTTTTCGCCGATAATCACGGGCAAAACTTCATAATCCCTTGCCAGCTTGTCAGCAACAGAAGCGAGGCGCTCAGGAGACCAGCGTTTAGAAACACAGCTCGCGCTGGGATGAAAAACAACGTATCGCTGGTTGAAGCGCTCAGGCAAAATACGTTTCAAAGTCTCACGGCTTGAAACTTCAAGAGGAAAATGAAGCTGCAACGGCTCTGGTTTTGGCACATCAATCAAAGCCAAAAGATCAAAATTGTACTCTGCTTCATGTTTCTTCCCCTGCCATTTTTTTTCATCAATCGTATGGGTCAGAAACGAATCAAGTCTTCCATGGCTTCCCAACTGAATATGGTAACCGATCCTTACTGGGATGCCCGCAAGCCAAGAAATGATATTGACACGATTGGTCGCATGAAGATGAATGGCTACATCAAAGTTTTCTTTCCTCAATTTCAATCCAAAAAGTAACGTTTGCCACCAACTTCGGTGGCGGCCTTGTTTATCGTATGGAATCACTTGGTCAATCCATGGATTCCCTTGCACGATAGGTTCTGTCTCTTGAAATACCAACACGGCCACATGACTTTCGGGATATCTTTTTTTAATGGCCGGAAAAATGGGGGTTGATAACACCAAATCACCGATTCGATCTGTCCGCGTAATCAAAATCCGTTTAATGGCTGAACGATTAATGGGGTACATGGTTCAAAAGTTCTTCGCAAGCTCGGATCACTAATGACGCCGGTAAATCATCCAAACAAAGACGGCGTGGCAAGCGGCATTGAGCTTGTTCGCAAGGGGTGCAATCTAAATTTAAACGGACTAATTTTCGGCCGGCGGCCGCTTGCCAATATTTTTTATCATTCGTCGGCCCAAAAATAGATACGGTGGGCCGGTTCAACTCATGTGCTAAATGCATGACAGCGCTGTCATTGGCAACAACCAATGAAGACTCATGAATCAATCCTGCCAATTCCCTCAAAGTTAATAAACCAATGAGATTTGTGACAGACTTAGAAACCTTTTCTTCTAACTCCTTACCCAAATCAACTTCGTGCTCATCCCCTATCAAAACAACTCGTTTGCCTGAGCTAAGAAAATAATGGGTAAGTTCAACAAAACCAGAAATAGTCCAACGCTTAAGCGCACTTCCGGCGCCTGGGGCAAGCACAACAAAATCATTTGTGCCGGGAACTGAACTGAACCGGTTTAACTTTGATCGAGCTGAGTTTTTCTCTTCATCCGTAAAAAAATTAAAATGATTTTTGCAAGATTCGACTTCTAAAAGTAAACATAGTCGGTCCAAATGCCTCTGGCGCATAGAAGTTGAAGAACGATCTACAAAAAGCGACGTCCGGTAGTTTGGCTGAAGCAAAAAAGGAATTGCCGTGTGGCGTAAATCGACAATGAGATTAAATTTTTTTTCCCGTAATTGAAAAATCAGCCGAAGCATTTCTGGCCAGGAGGCATGCTTATCAAAACAAATGACTTCATCAACCGTAGAGCTATTGGTAAAAAGAGGAACTCCTTTTGGGCCCACCAGTACAGACAAGGAAGCTTTTGGAAAGCGTTCGCGAAGTATGGAAATAACAGGCGTCGTCAAAATGATATCGCCAATATTGCTTAGCGAAATGACGAGAATTTTTTGAACCTTACTCGAATTAACAGAAGCCATTATGAAAGCAGCTTTTCTTTCTCAATGACGCGGAGGATATCATTTACAGAAATACATTCCATCCAAGGCGCAGGAAAATTTTCACCAATCCAAGGCAATTTCACGCCTTCATGAGCGTATTGAATCACGATATTCCGTCCAGAGCCCAAAGGAGCCGTTTCCAAAGGCTGAGTCGGCCCGAAAATACCGATCACATTTGTTCCAACTCCAGCCGCAATATGAAGCGGGCCTGTGTCATTGGAAATCACAAGCCGGCATTTCGCAAACAATGCCCCCAATTCGCGAACGGAGGTCTTTCCGCACACCGAAGCCATCAGGGAAGTACCGTTGTGCGAATTTAAAATGGCGCGCGCTACCGGTTGGTCGTCTTCAGTTCCCGTGATGACGATCTGAACCCCATATTTTTCCATCAAACAATGGGCTAATTCGCGAAAGGATTCGGCAGGCCAGCGCTTGGGAGCCCAATTTGCGCCAGGGTTGATCGCAACGATGTTGCCAGGTTCAAAGTTACATTCTTTTAATAAAGAAGAGGCTCGAGCATCATCTTCAGGCAAATAACGAAATTCATACCAATAATCCCCGCTGACTTTAAGGCCTTTTAAGCGCAAAAGGTCTAAAAAATATTGAACGTTATGAATAGGCCCTTCAGGTTCCGGAAAACCATGGGTTAACAAATGGCCGCGCCGTTTGGTTTGATAACCGATTCGCTCGGGAATACCGGAAAGAAAAGCGATCTGAGCAAATTTACGGGCCTGATGAAATAAATAAGCTTTGTCGATCTTACGTTTTCTAAGGCTCCAAATGAGGCCCCATCTAAAAATAAAACCCATTTTTCTCTTCCGGTCATCAAAAGGAATGATTTCATCGACATAAGGGCAAGCCTGCAAAATCTCAACGCAGCGGTTAGGAGTTACTGCGATTAAATGCGCTTGGGGAAAATTTTCCTTGATGGTACGAAGAGCCGGCGTTTCAAAAATAACGTCCCCGAGCCAATTCTTTGTAACCACCAAAATATTCATGGTTAATGAGTCGTGCCTAAAGCGGCGGAACATTGTTCCAATTGCCGGCTTACCGCATCCACAACTTCAGAAACGCTGATTTCGCGCATGCAGAGCAATTTCTCTGAATTTTTGCAAGTTCCACTGTAGCAAGGCTGACATGGAATACGTTTCACCAAAGCGATGTGATCTTTTCCGGGCGGCATATGGCGCTTGGGTTCCGTAGGACCGAACAGCGCTACGATCTTCGTTTCAAATGCGCTTGCGATATGAAGCGGTGCCGTATCCCCTGTAAGGATCACGTCAAGATGCTTGACTAAGCTGGCCAATTCGCCCAGAGATGTTTTTCCGGTAAAGTCGAAAATATGCTTTGAATTCAAGGGATTAAATGACTGGGCCAGCTTCTCATCCTCCTTAGTTCCAATCAGAGCGATTTGACAGTCGAATCTTTGAAGTAAATTTTTAGAAAGCTCCACAAAACGCTCAATCGGCCATTGTTTCGTTGGCCAGTTAGGGCTCGAACCTAAAATGAAACCCACCAGTCGTTTTGCCGAATCTCTACCAGCCTGCTTTAATCGAGCGCCGATGGAAGCTTCCTCTTCTGCCCCCGGCCAAAGCTCGATGGCATCTTCAAAATGGACGACACCTGCGCGTTTGAGCACCTGAAATTGATGTTCGATAGGGCCCAAACTTTGATCCCAAAATGTAATGGGATGAGTTAACAAAAAGCCTGCGGAGCCACGCTTGTAACCGTAGCGCTTGGGAATTCGGGCTAAGAAAGCAAGCAAATGGGTTTTCCAGTTGTTTTGCAAATCGATGGAAATATCAAATCCCCTTTGTTTCAACCGCTTGCCCAATATCAAAAGACGCCGCCACTGGTCCTTTTGATTTGACCGGTCAAAGACAATGATCTCGTCAAGATAAGGGCAGCGTTCGACCAGCTGAATCAATTTAGATTCAACCAAAAGTGAAATATTGGCGCTCGGAAATCTTTTCCGAAGCATTCGAAAACTGGGAACCGCGAGCACCAAATCGCCAACCGCTCCTAATTTAGTGACGAGGATTCTTTTTTGATGTTTCACCTCATCATAGACTTGGCAGGTTTTTTCCACCATTCGGTCAAGCGAAAATTCACGCTCCACTTTTTGACGCAGATTGGAAGAAAATTTCTTCGCAAGCGCGCGGTCGCGAAGCAAGCGTTCCATCGCAACCGCCATTTCTTCGAAATTTTCAGGAGAAAACAAAAGGCCGTTTTCATTGTCATTAACCACGTCTAAAATACCGCCAATCCGGGATGCGATCACAGCGGTACCGCAGGCACCCGCTTCAATCAAAACACGCCCAAACGCTTCCGGAATCTTGGAAGATAAAACAAGAAGATCAGCTTCTTTTAAAAGTTCGGGGATATCCCGCCGAGTCCCCAAAAATTTGACTTGTGAATTTAAACCAAGGCGCTGGACCATAATTTTTAAATCCCGAAAATAAGAGGCCTTGTCATCATCGGCTGCCCCCACAATGGAAACTTCAAAATTCTGAAAGCGCCTTGAAAGCAGATGAACGGCGCGAATAAATTCCTGATGCCCTTTGATGGGTGTAATCCGTCCTACATTAATAATTTTAAACGGCCCAGATTTAGGCCGATCATACTTGGTTTGAACAAAGGGGTAACGGCTCAAATCCACACCCCGATGAATTAAGGCGATGCGCTCTGGCGGAACGCCAAAATCATCGATCATTCTCCGCCCAATCGAATGAGAAATCGCAATAACCTTCTTGCCCCATCCCATCACCCGGCTTAAAAAATGTTTCGAATAATAGCCATGACATGTGGTCACAAAATCGCAATTGGTCCTGCGGACGGCGAGGTAAGCAAGCCAAGCCGGCACGCGGCTCCGGGCATGGATGATATCGATTCGCTCCCGTTCCAGAAAATCCGCAATTTCGCGAACCAACCGAAGTGAGGTGATCGATTTTTGGTGAACGGGAAGCTTGAGGTGCGGAATTCCTGCTTTCACAAGTTCTTCCACCAAAACACCGCCGTTGGAAATAACATAAGGTTGATCGCCGCGTTTTTTAAGCGCCTTGGCCAAATCAACCGTTCCGGTTTCAACGCCGCCGACATCAAGATGAGGCAGAATCTGTGCAATCTTCATAATAATTTACGCAATGCCTCTTGAATGAGACGAGACTGTTGTTCCAAAACAGTATCTTTCTTGCGAGTTCCATTAAAAGCGGCTAATTGGGTGAGAAAATTGGCAGCGTCGGCACGCTGAATGAGGGCATTTGCTTCCAACGCTTGGTGAAAGCGGGCATGTTTCTTGGGAAGTTTTCCATTTCCAAGCTGCATCACCAAAACATTTTTTCCGGCGCTGACCGCATCCGAAACCATAGAAATACTGTCTTCGGTGATCAAAGCGAGTTCAGAAAGCGCCAGCATTCCGTAAGCGGCATTTTCGATATTGGATTCGTTGGCAATGATCAACAATTTAGTCGCTGGGTGCCCAGCCAATTCTTCTTTAATAATTGCGCTAATTTCAGGCGCTGTACGCCTTGACGTAGTGACTAAAAGTTCCCATTTTTTCTCTGCAGCGCATGCTTTAAGCGTAGAAAGCCACTTACGAAAAACATCTGGGTTTAGCTGATACGATCTTGTTTTTCCTCCGATAAATACACTGACTCTGCCGGCACCGTTCGAATGCAAGGAAGCGTTTGAACTTAATTGATCCCGAGAAGCTTGAAGCAAATCTTCATCCACACGGCTTGGCGTAACCAATGTCCGGATGGTACGGTTCGTGTGCCTTGGAAAAGCATCATGAAGGGGAACGACTAAAAGATCAAAAAAACGTGCCAAATAAGGAAATGACGGTTTCATCATGACAACGGATTTCGCAAGATTTTCCCGTTTCAAGAGAAGATTTAAAGGCGCAAGGCCAGAGCCTGCTGAAATGATAATATCCGCATGCAAATCACGGAGTGTCACAGCGCAATTGGGTTCTAAAAAAAAGTTTAAACAGCCTAATCGGCCTTGGATAAACGGTCGGGCAAAAAAAGCAAAAACAAAGAATAACTTCCGGTGCCAATCGCTTCTGAACTGAACAGGAACAGAGCGGAGTTCAAGTTCATAGTCATGAGGCAACGATTCTTTAAGTCCTTCAAATTCTTTCATGATTGCCTCAGACTGATGGGTATGCCCGGCACGGTCATCGTGCAACATCACAATCCGTTTTGTAAAGCAATGCTTCCAGCGCTTATAAATCCAAAACCACTGATCCGGATATCGCTCAATCCATGTTTCCAAAAGGCGGTAATAATTCTGAACGCTATCATGTATATCTTTTGCTTCATTGCCGGATTGCGCCAAAGCAAATGGTTCCTCAACAAATACCTGGTGATGCGGACCTTTGAGCCGCACGAGAAAACATGGAAGAATTGTGGAATGAGTTCTCAACCCAATTTCAAAAATACCTTGTGGAGCGGTGGTCTTGCGTCCAAAAAAGCGAACAATATTCCCCGTGCGCCCGCCGGAAAGATCTCCCAAGACTCCTACGAGCCCCCCTTTTCGAAGTTCGCGAATCAAATCCCGCACGCCGCCGCCTTTGTGTATGGCCACGGAGCCGTGGGAAGAGCGGAGTTCATTTAAAAAATCGTCGAGCTTGGTATGTTTTTGTTCGCGCGCTAAAACATAAAGAGATTTTCCAACAATGGCAGATAAAATTTGCGATAATTCCCAATTTCCAAAATGCGGCGTGATTAAAATTGTGCCTTGATTTTTTTGGACGATTTGTTCATAACGTTCTCGATGCTCGACTTGAATGTAACGCTCAAAATAATTCAGATCCATTTTTGGAAAACGCAAAACTTCCACGGCCGTTTGCCCTAAATGACAAAAGTGTTTCCGTACAATTGCCTTTCGTTCGCGGGCACTGTAACGACTTCCGAAAGCAGCTTTTAAATTGACGTAGGCAATTTCACGGCGAGGATGTATACAAGAAAGAAAAATTCCCACACAACGTCCCAAACCAAGGGCCCATTCCAATGGCAGTGCCTGCAAAAAAGCACTTAATCTTTTAAGATACCAAACCAGCATTTGATCCATCATGATTGTTCAATTTTGTATCTGATATTTCCTTTCCCAATGGCTTCTCCGGTAACGGGTCTGAAGTTCCCTTTTCTGTGGGAAGCGCTGTACTTTCAGAAGTTGGAGCAAGTTGGGCATCACCCTTTTGAGGGACAAATGGGGAATGCGGCCTAGATGAAGGCCTGCGAAAACGATTTGGCCGGCGGTGGGCTTGGGCAGAATCATTTCTTGCCGAATCCCTAGCACCATCATTTCGCCTTGCCATATAAGGCTTCGGTTGAGAAGGTGCCGCAAAACGGCCGAGATATTGATGAAGTATGTTTTCGCCGGTTGTCAGGCGCAAACGTGCTTTCAAAACAAGCGGCTTCACAATTTTTTTCATCGCTTCTTCACAGCGAAAAAAATCCTTCTCGGTTGTGACAATTTCATCCGATTCACTGGATTCCTTTGCCTTCAGAATTTCGTTTAATTCCTGATCCGAATAACGGTGGTGATCTGAAAATTCAAAATTTCGAATCGTTTTCATGCCCAATTGATTCAATAACATTTGAAATGAGCGGGGAGTTCCAATTCCGGAAAAACTGGTGACACGCTGGCCCTGAAGCCGATCGGGCGATATCCGTTCGCGGGAACCGGGCCGATAAAAATAAAGCGCCTCGCGATGGGCTTCTACAAACTCTACTTTTGGAGCAACCGCTCGAATTGCATTTTTCAAATGCTCCAAATCTTTTCGGGGAGTTAAATTCACATCGCTTAGAACAACGATGGAAGCGCGCTTCAAACTACTTAAAGGCTCTCTGAGAATCCCACGCGGAATCAGCCATAAATTACCAAACGGATTGAGCACATTGACCACGACCACATCCAAATCGCGTTTGAGGTTCCAATGCTGAAAACCATCATCTAAAACGGCGACATTCGCTTGCCGTCGTTCCAAAGCTTTTCGTCCCGATTGATACCGGTCTTTGCCAATGCCAAATAATGCATCCGGAAGCTGGCGAATAAGCGCCCTGCTCTCATCCGCCCCGTAACCACGGGATAAAATGAGCGGTATATTCCCCCGGTTTAAATAAAACCGGGCAATATATTCCACAATCGGTGTTTTGCCAGTGCCGCCCCATGTGAGATTGCCCACGCTAATCACCGGACAAGAAAATGAGCGCCGCTTCAAAATTCCAATTTGATAAAGCGTGCGATGGATATCCAGTCCTATTGAATAAAAAGCGGACGCCAACATCAAAAAAGGCTTCCACAACCAAGCCCATCGGCTGACACGAAGATGATCCTCGGCAAGAAGTCGAAAATAATTACGTGGTGTCATATTTTTATGCCACAGCAACGGGCTGCTCGCGGAGTTCAATCCAACGAGATAAATAATCCAGCGTTCGTGCCGTAGCTCCTTTCATTGATTGAACAACAGACCAAGCCTGAGAACCCATGTCCGCTCGAAGCTTGGGTTGTTCAAGAAGCAGTTTGAGCTTCTGAAACAACTCCTCTTCTGATTGAACTTGGAACGCAGCGTGGTTTTGGTTTAAGAGTTGATAGACTTCCGAAAAATTAAATACGTTCGGCCCATGGAGCAAAGGTTTTCTACAACAAGCAGCTTCAATGGGATTTTGTCCGCCGCGGCGCACAAAACTTCCTCCCACAAACACAACGTCCGCCAATGAATAAAGAGAGGCCAAAACACCCATCCGATCGATTAAAAGCACCGGAGCTTGATGATTCGAGCCATTTTCAGAAAAGAGGCGATACTGAAACCCGTTCCGGCGAACAGCGCCAATGACTTTAGAAAGGTGCTCCGGATGGCGCGGAGCTAAAATCAATTGAAGATTTTGGAAATTATTTCGCAAACGGCTGAACACCCGTAGAATCGCCTCTTCCTCATTCCAATTGGTACTTCCGGCAACCCAAACAAGCTTTTTTTCTCTTTCGGAGATCACGGATGTTGAAAACGGCGCTTTTTCAGGAGCGCCAAAATGATCAAATTTCATATTCCCTGTACAAAAAATCTTGTCTTGAGGCATGCCCAACTTGGAGAAATATTCTCCATCTCGTTCCGATTGAACCAAACAAAAAGAAAGCTTTCTTAAAATCGAACCAAGCCACCAAGAAACCAGCTGATATTGCTTAAACGAACGGGGTGAAATTCGGCCATTCACAATACCGATCGGAATTCCGAAAGCGCTGGCTTCGGAAATTAAATTAGGCCAAAGCTCCGTTTCCATTAACACAATCATTTTGGGTTGAAGAATATTAAGGAACCGCCGCACCACGTTGCTTAAATCAAATGGGGCATAAAAAACGACCACTCGATCCGAAGCCAACGTTTCGGCCATTTGACGGCCCGTGGGCGTAGTGGCTGAAAGTGCGAGGGTCCATGTTGGATAATCTTTCAGAAAGTTCTGAATCCATTGTCTGGCCGCCATTACTTCTCCAACGCTCACCGCATGAAGCCAAAGAATTCGCCGCCCTGAAAATCGCCCCTTTAACGTTTTTGAAAAAATACCCCATCTTTGCCAAATCAGTTCTTTTGAATCGTGCGCTTGATTCAAGCGAACCAAAAATTTTGGAATTGAAAAAAGTGCGAAGATTAAAAAACAAAAATCGTAAAGCCACTTCATAAATTTTGTTCGGCCTCCTTATGCCCTCGGATGCGCTTGATCATAAGCTTCACGCAATCGCCGTGCCGTCACATGAGTATAAATTTGTGTCGTTGAAAGATGAGAATGACCTAAAAGTTCCTGAACGCTCCTGAGATCAGCCCCTCGGTCTAAAAGATGCGTTGCAAATGTATGGCGAAGCGTATGAGGTGAAATTTCTTTTTTAATCTCCGCCCGTCTTGCGCATCTTAAAATAATCCGCCGAATGCTGCGATCGGTAAGGCGATTCTTAGAACGGTTAAGAAAAACAGGCACGGAACCGTTTTGAAGATGAACCGGCAAAGCATCGAGATAATTTTTAACCGCTTGCACCGCACAGGAGCCGATCGGAACAATGCGCTCTTTTTTTCCTTTACCGCGAACCTTAAGAAGATTGCTTAAAAGATCAACGTCATCTGAATTCAAACCGACCAATTCGCTGACTCGAATCCCCGAACTATAAAGCGTTTCCAAAATTGCCAAATCCCGTTTTCGTTCCCAAGAATCTCCTTTAGCTGCCTCAAGCAAACGTTCCACCTCGCCTGTTTCTAAAAAGGAGGGCAAACGCCGTTCCCGCTTTGGAGTGGCAATGCTGCTCGCCGGATTTGAGGAAACCAAATGCTCGCGCGTTAAATATTTAAAGAACGACTTCAAACAAGCCAACTTGCGTGATACCGTACTCTTCAAAAACTCTCGTTCCCTCAAATAAGCCAAAAACCGGCGGATGGAAAGATAATTCACATCAGTCAAGGGACTTTTTCCAAGAAAATGGAAAAACTCTACCAAGTCGGCTTTGTAGTTTTTAATGGTATGAGGGGAGGCATTCTTCTCAGCTTCAAGGAAGTTGAGAAAACGCACGATGAAACTTTCTGCTGACAGATGTGACTCACTCATAATAACGAAAACCAAAACAACCCAACATCAAACGTCTGCATCCACCTCATCTGCTTCAGGTGGTTTTTCTTCTGATTCCTCGCCGGCAACTTTTTGAGTTGGGAGTTGATTTGCAATGTAATCGCAATTTGGATACTTGGAACAACCAAAAAACTTTCTGCCGCCTTTTCCTTTTCGCTTGACGAGATAGCCGCCGCAGTTTTCTTTTGGGCACGCTACACCGGTGGAAATGGGTTTTGTACTGCGGCATTCTGGAAAGCCCGAACACGCCACAAATTTTCCGAACCGTCCCCATTTGATCATCATGGGCTTGCCGCATTTCTCGCAATCTTCATTGGCCGGGACTGGTTCTTGGCGCACATTTTTCATTTTCTCTTTTGCTTCTTTCAAATGTTCTTCAAACGGCTGATAAAAATCATGAAGCACCTTGCCCCAATCCAGTTCGCCTTCCTCAATTTTATCTAACTCTTCTTCCATCAAAGCTGTGAACTGAACATTTAAAACATAAGGGAAATGTTGTACCAAAAGCTCAATAACAGTTTCAGCCAGCTCTGTGGGAATTAAAGCGCCCCCTTTTCGTTCAACATAATCGCGGCTTACGAGCGTATAGATAATTGGGGCGTACGTGCTTGGCCGGCCGATTCCTTCTTCTTCAAGGATTTTTACAAGGCTGGCATCGTTATACCGTGCTGGGGGTTTGGTGAAATGCTGCGCTGGAATCAATTCATGGAGTTTCAGCAATTCATTTTGCTCTAGTTCAGGAAACTCTTGCTCGCCTTCTTCTTCATCGTCTGAATTTTCTTCCTTCTTTTTAGCCGCTTTCGAAGCATCCTCAAACACCGCAAGGAAGCCGGGAAATAAATTGCGGGTTCCGCTGGCTTTGAAGAAATATTCGGATCCGGCAAGAATTTCAATGGATGTAACCAAATCAACTGCGCCGGCCATTTGAGAGGCAACGAATTTACGCCAGACTAAATCGTATAATTTGTATTGCTCTTCCGAGAGGAACGATTTGATTTTCTCTGGCTCCCGAAAAACGGAGGTGGGCCGAACCGCTTCGTGCGCTTCCTGGGCGCCTTTTTTGGAACGATAAAAGTTAGGAACTTTTGGAAGATGATCTTTGCCAAAGTGCTCTTTAACAAATTGTGCGGCTTCTTTACGCGCCACTTCGGCAATATTGACCGAGTCTGTGCGCATATAAGTAATAAGCCCAACGCTTCCTTCCTCGCCCAATTCAATTCCTTCGTAAAGCATCTGAGCGATTTTCATGGTCCTTGCCGCTGAGAAACCGAGACGGTTATATGCTTCCTGTTGAAGTTTGCTGGTGGTATAAGGGGCTTGCGGTTTTCGGTTGCGCTCTTTTTTCTGGACGGAAATGACTTTGAACGTTTCTTTCTCTAAAGCGGATTTTATTTTTAAGGTATCCGCTTCATTTTTTAGTTCTGCTTTTTTCTTTCCGATGCGATCCAATTTCGCTTGAAATATTTTTTCTGCCTCAGACGGACGCGTGGAAGAAAGTTTCGCATGGAGCGACCAATATTCTTCGGGCTTGAAATTTCGAATGTCGCGTTCCCGTTCCACAATTAAACGGAGCGCAACCGATTGAACGCGTCCAGCGCTTAAGCCGCGGCCGACTTTGCGCCAAAGGAGAGGACTTAATTCATATCCAACAATTCGATCGAGAACGCGGCGAGCTTGTTGAGCGTTGACTAAATTTTGATCGATGCCGCGCGGGTGTTCGAAAGCGTTTTTTACTGCTTCCTTGGTTAATTCATTAAACATGACCCGCTTAATTACGGCATTGTTATCCTCCGATAACAATGCGGCCAGATGCCAACTGATGGCTTCTCCCTCCCGATCCGGATCCGTGGCCAAGTAAATCGTTTCTTTTCCCTTGGCTTGCTTCTTTAAGGCGCTGACTCTCTTTTTGGCTTTTGTGGGAATGACGTATTGCGGGATAAAACCGTTCGTTGGGTCCACACCCATTTTGCTCTTGGGCAAATCTCGAACGTGGCCAAAAGAAGCTTCTACTTCATAATCCTTACCGAGGAATTTATTGATGGTTCCCGCCTTGGCGGGTGATTCCACAATCACTAGATTTTTAGCCAATCCTTATAATCCTTTCTATCCCCCACCGACGAATTGAACGATCTCAATGGCATCGTTTTCGTTAAGGTGAGTGGCAGCATATCTTTCCCGCTCAATCACCTGGTGGTTTAGTTCAAGGGCAACTGATTTGTTCTTTAATTGAAACAGGTCAATTAAGCTTCCAAGTGTTGTGCCAGCAGGCACTTGACGCTTTTTACCATTAATACAAACGCTTATAGCTTCCAATGTTCACCTAAAACGGTAACTTTGAAATTATATGAGGGGTCGAGATATTTTCCGACCCCTCACCCTCGCCAGCTTCATTAAATTTAAGACTCAAGTTCAATGAAGCTGGCAGAGGGTTACCTTATCGAAATCCTACGCCCGCCAAAGATCGTTGGCGGGCTCAGGATGAGCCATCGGGGAGTTAATCTGTCCCCGATGGCTCAGATTATATGGGTTTTGCCTAAATTTGTAAACAAGTTTATCGGACGTTTATAGTTTTCACTTAATCTTCGCATCGAAAAGACTTATGTGAGGCGGGTTTCTTTAAGCGTTAGAGCTGGACGACGGAGAGTTGAGAAGATTATAAGTTGGGATTAAACGCGCAAGATAACTCAGCGTAAACGTACCAAAAAAGATAGAAATGGGCAATGTAGCGAAGCTGAGCAGGATAATAATCGCAAGCACCCCAACCGTAATTCCGATAATACCGACAGCGATCAGAATTGGTTTTAAAATCGGCAGAACTCCTAGCAGCAAACTTCCCAACAAAGCAATCAATAATCCAATGACAAAGGCAGCAATGCCAATCACCAAAGCAATCACTAAGGCAAAAATGCCCGCTAAAATACCAAGCCCTATCTTAATCAAAAAATAAAATGCAATCCGCCCGATCCCTGCCCTAAAAGAAAAAAACTTCTTTAATCCTTCCATTGTATTCAAGGAACTTTCGCGATACATCATCGGCAACACAAAATCGCTCACCAGCAAAACAACCACAAGGGCTGCAAGAAGAGCGAATAACGCAAGCGGAACAAATAACAAAAGAAGTGCTTTGGCCTTGGCAGCAGAAAAAATAATCCCAAGTATGCTTAATCCAAGAACAAGGATGGCGATCAGGGTAAAGCCCAACGACCACAAAAAGTAGGAATTTCCAAAAGTCTTATACGTTCGAAATGATTCTCGAATACGGATATCGCGGCGAACTAACAAATCAATAAAAACAAAATTGAAGCGCGCACTCAACCAACCAAAAAATAAAGCTAAGGCGATGACAAACGGAGTAGCGATAAGGATTGCGACTATCGCTGATGGGGATAATTTGAAATCGGAGCTTGTCTTTACGGATAAAGGCGTGGGGGCGATGGCAACTTTTTGCTCCGAAGCAGTAGGATCTCCAGAAAGACTTGTCTCGCCTTGTACGCTAGGCTGCTTGGGTGTCCCTTGATTAACAAGCTGGACTTGTTTTTCCTGTGACTGTTGCGGATTGGGTTTGGGCTGCTGAGGAAATCGGTAATTGCCGCCCAAACCTGCAGAATGGCCTGCCAACCATACGATGACCAAGATTTTAAGCCACCGTTTAAACTCGAAAGGAAGCAGGATTTCCTTCGTTTTTTGCCAAGAAAAACTAATGATGCTAGAAACGCTCGGCTCTGAGCTCAAGATAAAGATTTAAGCGCTAACCACGTGGGTCTTGGCCCATCCATCCGCCAGCCGATTTCCCTTTGTAAGAACGAAAATGATCTCAACGATATAACCAATGACTAAAATAAAAGGAACCATCAGTAAAATATTTCGAATAAACGCTTGCCCGATTGTGACTTTGCCGCCCTCCACACCGGTCACTTTCAAACCAACCATTTTGCGGCCGGGAGAAAATACAACGTCTCGAAAAATAAGCCATCCGATATTGAGCGCAATTAAAAGCACATTGCGAATCCCTTCAGGCACTGCAATTAAAACAAGGCCCGCCACAATGCCGAGCAGAATGGGAATAGCAAGTAAATCAACCAATGCAGAAATAACGCGCTTTCCCTTGGGGACTTCTGATCCTCCATTTGCCATGACTTATGCTCCTTTCGTTGTTAATCACATAAGAACTATCAAATAACAGCACTAAATACGAACTTTATTATAACGAATGCCTTTTACCTTTGCAAGTGATTGCAATATATCAACTTCTGACATAGCGGCCGCCAAAAACACGTTTCACAATGCCTTCGAGCTCAAGATACGTTAAACGAGAACGAAGCTGGGCGGGATTTTGGCTGACACCAACGGCAATTTCATCAAAGGAAAGCGGTTGATTCGTCAATAATTTAAGCAAAGGGTCTTCGACGTTACTGATCTTCGATTCAGCTGTCACTTTCTCAGATGAAACTTCTAATGAATCTAAAGAAGCGCGAATTTGAGGGGCCAAATCTTCGAGAATATTCTCAGCTTGCATCACGAGTTTCGCGCCGGTTTGAATGAGCTGATTCGTACCGCTTGAAACAATTGAATCAATCGGCCCAGGAACAGAATACACTTCCCTGCCTTCTTCTGCCGCAAGGCGGGCTGTGATAAGCGATCCACTTTTTTGGCTTGCTTCAACAACCAACACGCCGCGCGCAAGACCGCTGATGATTCGGTTGCGTTTTGGGAAATTAAATGCTTGAGGAGGCGTGCCCAGCGGAAACTCACTGATAAGCGCGCCATGTTCTGAAATCTCTTCGAAAAGCAACTCGTGCTCTTTCGGATAAATAACGTCAAGACCCGAACCAAGTACTGCAATCGTTCGGCCCTTAGCAGAAATCGCCCCGCGATGCGCTTGGCCATCAATGCCGCGAGCAAAACCTGAAACAACGGTCACGCCTTTTTCGGCAAGTTCGCGTGCCAAACGGTTTGCGATCCGAATGCCATATGTAGTAGGGTGACGCGAACCCACAACCGCAATGGCAACCTCATCTTCCGGAATGAAATTTCCTTTTATATAAAGAATAAGCGGAGGATCGTAAACGGCAGAAAGATTTTTCGGATATTCAGGATCTAAAAGCGAAAGGATTCGAATGCCGGCTTTTCGGCATTTGTCAATTTCTTGTTCAAACTTATCTGAAGTTGAAAGCTCCTGAAATTTTGAGGATAAATCTGCGGTCCATTCGGAAGGAATTCTAAACTGCGGATCAAAAAGTTGGTTTAAATCGCGGACGGTTTCGCGCAAACGTTTAAATTTCTGAATTCCAAAATCCGGCAGCTGATTGAGGGTCCAGACCGCTTTTTGAAGCTCCATTGCCTTCACATTTTTTAATGATAAAACAAAACCCAAAGATATTGAGTTCCTACTATCTTAAGCCAGTGCGCAAGCACAAGGCCGATAAAGAACCCAACCACAAGCATGACCTTCCCTTTCATGACGTACTCCCAAACTGGTTTAACACTTTCAAAACCTCTTTCTCTGAAACTTGATCATTGACTTCCACCCGGCCGATTTTGCGAGGCAAAATTAGCTTCAGTTTTCCATTCACAGCCTTTTTATCATGCTTCATAAAGGACAACGCTTTGCGGGCTGAGAATCGGTATTGTAACGGAAAACCAAGCTTAAAAACCAGCTTTTTTTGACGTTTTTGAGCTTGTTGCGGGAAAATTCCCATCCGGACGGCAAGTTCTCCAGCTAAAACCATGCCCCAAGCGACTGCTCGGCCATGCGGCATTTTAAAGCCGGAAACCCCCTCTAGAGCATGGGCAAACGTATGGCCATAGTTTAAAATCATGCGTTTTCCCTTTATTTCCCGCTCATCTTCTTCTACCACCTTTGCCTTAATCCGCACCGAGCGCCATATAACCGTTTCCAAAAAAGCCCATTGTTTGCTTCCAAACGAATGACTGGCAACGCAAGAAAGAAACCAATCCAACTTATCTTCCAATAACCGGAAAAGCCCCGGATCCTGAATCA
>Ga0155842_112_pt4 | contig 33552 bp, 30 predicted proteins | sample RifCSPlowO2_01_FD_107496 | JGI IMG/M metagenome (GOLD analysis project Ga0155842, IMG submission 107496) | Omnitrophica bacterium RIFCSPLOWO2_01_FULL_45_10b | reverse complement strand
GCGTTTGTCCCTTAAATTAAAGCCGGGGCGCTATGAATATCGCTATCTTGTAGACGGAAATTGGGAAAATGACCAAAGGCCGGTCATTTGCGTTCCCAACGCGTTTGGAACTTGGAATTGTGTCATTGAAATTACATGAGGAGTTTACCCCGTTAGAGATAATGCGTCTTCATAATAACAAGTGTAAAGATATGACAAACACGATGAACAAGTTAGAAATTTTACAGAGAATACACGGAAATGCCGAAGGCATTTCCTATCTCTAACGGGGTTTATGGACGTTGTATTTGTTTCTTCCGAAATGGTGCCGTTTGCGACAACGGGAGGGCTCGGAGATGTATTGGGCAGCCTGCCGAAGGAAATCGCAAAGCTTGGGCACCGCGTTTCCGTTTTTCTTCCTAAATATAAACGGATTACCAAAAAAGGTTTTACTTTAGAACCGGTTGGCGAGAAGATTCACGTTCCGCTCGGGTCTGAAGTAGAGACCGCCTCTATTTTTTCTTTGAAATTCGGAGAACTTAAAATCTTTTTTATCGGTCACAATGAATATTTCGACCGAGACGAGTTATACGGAACTCCGATGGGTGACTATCCGGATAATGACCGCCGCTTTACGTTGTTTCAGCGCGCTACCGTTGAGGCATTGAAGCGGCTTAAAATAAAACCCGACATCGTTCATTGCCACGATTGGCAAACAGGTTTGATTCCCGTTTATTTGAAAACGCTTTACCAAGGCGATCCATTTTTTAAGAAAACAAAAACATTATTTACAATTCACAATTTGGCGTATCAGGGAAATTTCCCTCCGGATTCAATGCCGGTAACCGGACTTTCATGGGATGAGTTTCGATTTGAGCGGCTTGAATTTTACGGCAAGGTTAGCTTTTTGAAAGGCGGCCTTGTCTATTCGGATGCTTTAACAACGGTGAGTGAACGATATGCCGAAGAAATTCAAACGCCGGGTTTTGGATGCGGATTGGAAGCAGTGTTGGCCAGGCGCAAAGGGGACCTTTTCGGGATTGTTAATGGAATCGATCCGAGCGAATGGGATCCCGAACATGAAAAGGAAATTCCAGCCAATTTCACAGCCAAAGATTTGGAAGGGAAAAAACTGTGCAAGCAAGCGCTTCAAAAGGAAAACCATTTGAAAGTGGACCCAAAAATTCCGCTCTTTGCTTTCATCGGCAGGCTTGTCGATCAAAAAGGGCTCGACATTCTTGCGCCAATCGTTGAGGACATGGCGAAAGAAAATTGGCAGCTTATCATTTTAGGAACCGGCGCTGAGGAATATCACAAAGCGCTTCGCGTTTTGCAGAAACGGCATCCCGAGCATTTAGGCTTAAATATTACCTTTGATGATAAAATGGCGAAACGGATTTATGCCGGCGCCGATCTGTTTTTAACGCCTTCGCGTTATGAGCCTTGCGGTTTGGGCCCGATGTTTGCGCTTCGCTTGGGGACAGTCCCCATTGTTAGAGAAACAGGCGGGCTTGTGGATACCGTTCAGGAATTTAATCCGAAAAGCGGGCATGGAAATGGTTTTGTTTTTTCCGGTTATGAATCGCGCGACCTTTTGGAAACCATGCGCCGTGCCGTCAGCGTTTATCAAAACCAGAAAGCCTGGACGAAGTTGATCCGGAATGGAATGATTTGCGATTTTTCGTGGGCTAAATCAGCGCGGCGCTATATTATGCTTTATGAGCGTGCCGAGCGCAAATCAGTCAAAATTTAGAGGATACCAATGAGCGATACATTAAAAATCGGACGTTTCGCGTTTCAATCGCGGTTGATCGTGGGAACAGGAAAGTATAGTTCCTTTGATGTGATGGTTCGGGCTCATGAGGCTTCAGGGGCCGATCTTGTCACCGTTGCTATTGCGCGTGTTAATCTTTCGCCACACAGCGTTGGCGAATCCCTGCCTGGCCGGCAGGCAGGCGTCCAACAACGCTTTGGGACGAATCCGCCGCGTCCTTTGGCGGAGGATCAGCACGGTGAGAAAACGCTCTTGGATTATATTGACCGGAATCGTTTCACGATTCTCCCCAACACAGCAGGAGCTTACACAGTTGAAGACGCCGTTCGGATTGCGCGCCTTGGGCGGGCTGCCGGAATCGGCGACTTGGTGAAGCTTGAAGTGCTTGGAGATAAGAAAACACTGCTTCCGGATGTTGTGGCTCTTCTTGAAGCGACAAAAATTTTGGTCAAGGAAGGATTTGTGGTAATGCCTTATACAAATGATGATCCGATTGTGGCCAAAAAATTGGAAGATTTTGGAGCCGCGTGCGTGATGCCTTTGGCCGCGCCGATTGGTTCTGGGCGCGGAATTCAAAATCGCCTGAACATTCGATTCATTAAAGAAGCTGTTTCCGTCCCTGTCATTGTCGATGCGGGCGTGGGCACTGCTTCCGATGCCGCAATTTGCATGGAGTTGGGGGTTGATGGCGTTTTAATGAATACGGCAATTGCAGGCGCTCAAGATCCCGTGCTGATGGCGGAAGCCATGAAAGAAGCGGTGATTTCGGGCCGGAAAGCATTTTTAGCCGGCCGGATTCCGATGAAAGATTATGCTTCTGCTTCAAGCCCGCAAGAGGGGTTGGCGGTTAAAGGTTAGTTTAACCTCGCACGTCATTGCGAGGCAAAATCCTAAGCGAGGCCGAAGCAATCTCAGAGCTTGTAGATTGCTTCGTCGGCCTTACGGCCTCCTCGCAATGACGATTAAAAATCAATCAACCTATGTACAAAATTCTAGTATTGCCTGGAGATGGAATCGGCGAAGAAGTCGTTTGCGAAGCGCTTAAAGTGCTCAAGCGGGTGGAATCCATCGCCCATCTCAAATTTGAAACCAAAGAAGCGCTTGTGGGCGGTGCTTCGATTGATAAGAACGGCGTTCCAATTACTGAAGATGTTCTTAAGGCGGCAAAAAATTCTGACGCCGTTCTTTTGGGTGCGGTGGGTGGCCAAAAATGGGATCAATTAGAATATAAAATCAGGCCCGAGCAAGCGCTGCTTGCGCTTCGCAAGGAGCTCGGACTTTATGCCAATTTAAGGCCTGTTGCGGTTGACCCGAGTTTGACGGATGCCTCATCCCTTAAGCGTGAAGTGATTGAAGGCGTTGATATTTTGGTGGTGCGTGAGCTGACAGGCGGTATTTATTTTGGGACTCCGAAGGGAATTGAGAAAAATAAAGACGGTTCAGAGCGCGGATTTAATACGGAAGTTTATTCCACTCATGAAATTGAGCGGATTGCAAAAAAAGCTTTTGAATTAGCGCGCAAGCGTAAACGCAAAATCACATCAGTCGATAAAGCAAATATTCTGGAATCAAGCATTCTCTGGCGCAAAGTTGTGACTGAAATAGGCAAACGTTTTCCGGATGTTCAATTATCTCATATATATGTGGATAACTGCGCGATGCAGCTGATTCGCAATCCGAAGCAGTTTGATGTGATTGTAACGACGAATCTGTTTGGCGATATTTTAAGCGATGAAGCGGCGATGCTCACGGGTTCCATCGGAATGCTGCCTTCGGCAAGCCTGGGCGACCATCACGCTTTGTATGAACCGGTGCATGGGAGCGCTCCCGATATTGCGGGCAAAGGCCAAGCCAATCCGATCGCGGCCATTCTGTCCGTTGCGATGATGCTCCGCTGCACGTTTCAGCTTCATGATTTGGCGCTTGCCGTGGAAATGGCAGTTCGACAAGTGCTGAAGGAAGGATTCCGAACAGCCGACATTTGTCAAGATGGGGTGAATTTGACGAGTTGTTCGGAAATGGGGAATTTAGTGGCGAAAGAGATAAAGGTATGAAATTGGGAAGACGGAAACCATTGAGATTGCAGGGTCATGATTATTCGTCAGAAGGGGCCTATTTCGTCACGGTTTGTACGCATGACAGGGAATATCTATTCGGGGAAATCGAGGGTGGGCAAATGGGATTGAATGAGTTTTGGAAAATAGTCCAAACCATTTGGGATAAATTGGTCGAACGATTTGTAAACATTACCACGGACCAATTTGTTATTATGCCAAATCACGTGCACGGAATTATTATGGTCAATCCATCGAACGTAGGGGCAATTCATGAATTGCCCCTACCGTCAGGCAAAAAACAACGTCGTCGCATGTTGTTGCCCGAAATTATTGGTTATTTCAAAATGAACACCGCAAAACGAATCAACCTATTGCGAAATACCCCGGGCATTCCTGTTTGGCAGCGCAATTATTACGAACGGGTCATCCGAAGCGAGAGCGAATTGTTTGAAATCCGTCGTTATGTTCAGGAAAATCATTTGAAATGGGATCTCGACCCCGAGAATTCGCATGCCCATCCCGAACGCTCTACGCTATCCGCTGTACGCTCATGAAGAAAAAGTCTTCATATAACGTTGCCGTAGTAGGCGCCAAGGGTGCCGTCGGCAGTGAAATGATCAAGATTTTGGAAGAGCGGAAATTTCCGGTTGCCGATCTCCGTTTATTTGGTTCTGCTCGATCGAAAGGAACTTCCGCCCGTTTTCAAGGCCGTGACGTTCCAGTTCGGGAATTAAAATTTGAGCCTGATGAATTTCAAGGAATCGATATCGTTTTATCAAGTCCCGGTGCTTTGGTGAGCACAAAGTTTGTGCCCCACGCAATCAAAACCGGCGCAGTCGTTATTGACAACACAAGTGCTTTTCGAATGCATCCCAAAGTTCCGTTGGTGATTCCTGAAATCAATCCGGAGGACATCAAGAAACATAAGGGAATTATTGCGAACCCAAATTGTTCCGCGATTATCATGCTGATGGCCGTTGCACCGCTTCATAGAAAAAACCCCATCAAGCGCATCCTTTGTTCTACTTATCAATCCGCAAGCGGCGCCGGCGCAAAAGCCATGCGCGAACTCGAAACCCAGACCCGTGATGTTCTGGACGGAAAACCCATTAAAAAAGAAGTTTTTCCCCATCAGATTGCGTTCAATCTTTTTTCTCATAACAGTACCATTGAAGAAAATGGTTATAACGAGGAAGAGCTTAAGATGATTCAGGAAGCACATAAAATTCTTCATGACGATTCCATCCGGATTGCAACTACCTGCGTACGCGTACCGGTATTTCGTGCTCATTCGGAAGCTATTTATATTGAGTTTGAAAGAAAGATGCCTCTCGAACAAGCGCATAACATTTTAAGTAAAGCGCCTGGTATTAAACTGGTAGATGATCAGAAAAGCAATCATTTCCCGATGCCTATTGAAGCAAGCGGCGGAAATGATGTGCTGGTGGGGCGCCTCCGAGTAGATCTGTCCTGCAAGAATGGCCTCGTACTTTTTGTTTCAGGCGATCAATTGCGCAAAGGTGCGGCGCTAAACGCCATTCAAATCGCCGAAAAATTAATTCAGAAAAATTAGAAGATCTCCATGAAGGCGCTAGACCGAATGTCTGTACAGTTCTTTTTTTAGGCTGGTACTGATAGTAACGCCTCCATTTTAACATTTTAATTTTACTCGTTTTACTCCTGCAGAAGTTAGAGAAGTTAGTGCCGGTTCTCCTGGGAACAGGTTGTGATCCTGTCCATACTCGTCCCTCCCAGAAGCGGTACTAACACTAAAACATAACCGCTTAATTCTTCTGTTGAGAGAACTGCAAGAATTATATTGATTAAAAATTAAAATATTATATAATAAATATCAATTTTAACTGAGGATAAAAACTTGACAAATAGTATATATATGGTATATACATTAATAAGAAATACGTTACCCCATTATCTGTCAATCAAAAGAGCGGCGCACGATGGTACTAAAATTTGAACCTTGGGGTGACGACCCGATCTTTGAATGGGATGAGCATAATCAGGAAAAAATATGGATCCATGGAATTCGTGATTTTGAAGCTGAAGAATGTTTCGAAAACAAGCATTTTGTGGTGCCTCACCCCAAAGCGAAATCCCAGCCCGAGAAATATAGGGATCGATTTATTGTTCGGGGGATTACTGAGGGCGGGAGAAAACTTCTCGTCGTTGTTCAACATAAAGCAGGAACTACTGTCAGAGTTATTACAGCGTGGGAGGAATAGGAGACTGCGATGACAAAACGAATCCGAAGTAAAATCGAGAAAGAAGTAGACGCCGAACTTGAAGCGAAGACCAAAGATGAGCTTTTAGCAGACTTTGATGAGTCGCAAGCGCTTCATGTCCCGGCAAAGAAAAGCGAGAGCAAGCTCATTTCTATAAGATTGCCTATGAGTATGATCGAACAACTTAGGAATGTTGCCATAAAAAAAGGTGATGTTGGCTATCAACAGATGATCAAAATTTTTATCGCGGATGGCCTCACCCGCGAAGCCCGGAATGATATGCGAATGACCGGCTGATTGTAAAGCCGTGTTATCAAACCTGTCCCTCCCAGAACCGGTACCGAAATAATATAAATAAAAAATGAAGATTCTTTTTATTGATCTTGAAACTACAGGAACTGAACCCGGCAAGCATGGCGTGGTCCAGACCGCGGGCATTATTGAAATTGACGGCAAGGTCGTAGAAGAATTCGAGTTTAAGAGCCGTCCTTTTCCCGAGGAGGTTTGCGAACTGCAAGCGCTTCAGACAATCGGTAAAACCAAAGAAGAAATTGCAAGCTATCCTGAACCACATCTAGCTTATCAAGGATTAATCCGCATTTTTGACCAATACATTGACCGCCACAATAAAGCCGACAAGTTTTATATGGTGGGGCAAAATCCAAGTTTTGACTATAATTTTCTGACAAAGTTTTTTCAGAAAAACGGAAATCAATTTTTATACGCCTATATTCAATATTATTTAATCGATCTGATCGCGGCCGCCGCGCTTTTTCAATCCGCCGGAAAAATTAAGGTGCCAAATATGCGGCTTGAAACAATGGCGGACTATTTCGGAATCAAACTCAAGGCGCATGACGCAGCTGAAGACGTCCGGGCAACCCGCGAGCTTTATCATGCCTATGTGAATCTAATCAGACAAATCAACATGCCCGAAAAGCTAAAAGCAAGCGCTCAATGAGTTTATTACCTAATTTTATAAAATAAGACAATGAAGTTTATCGAATTATTCAAGACAGTCCAACCCTCCCACGGCAAGTTTTTGGCTCGGGTATTTGGTATTTTCAACGAAGAAATTGTCAGAATATGGTGCCGTGATAGTCGGGCCCCTTATAAAGATTTAGGAAGGCCGACATTGAGAAGAAAAAGTGAAACAAGAGGGCATGCTTTGGATTTTTCTTTTCAAGACTTGAAAAACGGTCTCATATATATTGTTGAAATGAAATGCTGGTTAGAATATCAAAATTACAAGTATCTTTCTTTAACTGCACCTTCCTTTCTTGATTGTTTTGAAGGGGATCCAGCATTCGATAAGTTTTTGGAGGTTTCAAAGGGAAACGGGATTTGCCAAGTATTCATAGACTCTGAATCGGTATGTATTTCGGGAGGGATTCTTATTTGGGGTTCAGTTTCTGAATCTGGCAGGAGTGCTTTGATGAAAGAGAGAAGGCTCCACGATGTCTTGTCTCTGGAGAATATTATTTCTAACCTTGTTAGTTGGCAGAATCAGGAGTACAAAGATTTTTTAAATGCCCGAGCTAGCCGGATGAATGAATTGATCAAAGGATTGTCCTAATCTATAAAATAAATAATCGCATTAATCGCAGACGTCCTGCAGACGGACATCTTCCATTTTTTTAATCCACTGATATAATAAAGCATGACTACGATTACGCTTGAAAGTCCGAAAGATACTTCATCGCTAAAATCTGAGCAGGAGAGGACGCTTAAGGCTCCACGCAGGAAATACGGTTTCTTTGCGAGCACGCTTTTTTTCATGATGGATTTTTTTTATGGAAAGAAGCAGACATTTTCCAAATTCAAGGTGCTTGAAATCATCGCCCGCGTTCCGTATCAGTCCTGGGAGCAGGTGGCTTATATCGCGATGACGCACACGTACTCACAACCAGGTTTCGCGAGACGGATTTTTGAGTTCGTTAAAGAAGCGCGCCTCCAACAGGACAATGAACAATGGCATTTATTTATGTTAGAGGAAATGGTCCAGAAGAAGGGAATTCATGAAAACTTCTTTATGTACCGCATCCTTCCGCAGATCATCGCGTTTTTTTATTATCACCTGAGCTGGATTATGTATGTCGTAAAGCCTGCCTGGAGTTATGGCCTTAATGCTGACTTTGAAGACCACGCAGAACATGAATATATGGGTTTTGTTTTGGAAAACCCAAACTTTGAAACCGAGCCTTTCGAAAGTGACTTCGAGCAGGACTACGGGTCTTTTAAGTCTTTGGCCGATCTTTTCCGTCGCATCGGAATTGACGAGCGGATTCACAAGGAAGAAAGCCTTGCCCGTATCGAGAATGCCCGATTTTCATAATGCGGAATATTAAACTCACATTAGAGTACGATGGCACTTCATTTTTTGGATTTCAAAAACAAAAGCGCCATCGTACCGTTCAAAATGAGCTTGAAACAGCATTAAAAAAATTATTCCAAAAAAATATTCACACGATCGCTTCCGGCCGAACAGATTCGGGTGTGCACGCGGAAGGCCAGGTTGTTAATTTCCATATTAATTCCAAGATTCCGTTTTTTAAAATCGAACAGGGCCTGAACTGTTATTTGCCAGATGACCTTGCGGTTATTGCTGCCGAAGAAGTATCACCTAAATTTCATGCCCAGTTTTCTGCAAAATGGAAAGTGTATGAGTACCGTATTCTGAATTCAAAAACTCGCTCGCCGCTTGAACGCTTTCGCGCATTTCATGTTCCTCATCCGCTCAGCCTTCTCAAAATGAAACGCGCAGCACGGCTCTTTTGCGGCAGGCATGATTTTCGCGCCTTTGAATCAAGCGGAAGCAGGCGGAAGAGCGCCGTTCGAACCATCCGGCAGTTAAGCGTTCAAAAAAAGGGAAGGGAAATCGTGTTGACGGTAACCTCAAATGGGTTTTTGTATAAGATGGTCCGCAGCATGGTCGGTACGCTTGTTGAGGTGGGCGCAGGAAAGCTTGGCCTCACCGATCTTAAACAGATTTTCACCTTAAAAAAGCGTGAGCTTGTGGGCGCCACGGCTCCACCACAAGGCCTTGTACTTAAACGAGTTATCTATTAAGTTCCGGTTCATGTTTAATCGTTTTGACAACAAAGAGGGGTTCTGATATACTTCACGCTCTTTTCCCGATAAGGAATAACAATGAAAACTTATTTACCAAAAGCAAACGAAATTGAACGGAAGTGTTACCTGGTTGACGCAAAAGATCAAATCTTAGGCCGGCTTGCCGTCCGGATTGCAACGGTTCTCATGGGAAAAGACGAGCCTTTTTATACGCCTCATATTGAATGCGGAGACCAAGTGGTTGTGATTAATGCAAAACAAATTCGCGTGACGGGGCGAAAATTCAAAGAAAAAATTTATCAACATTATACCGGTTATCCGGGAGGCCGCCACACCGCTACGTTTGAACAGATGCAGGCGAAAAATCCGGAACTTATTATCAGCGAAGCAGTTCGCAGAATGCTTCCGAAAAATCGGCTGGCCGATAAAATGTTAAAGCGGCTTCGTATTTATGCGGGTGCCGAACATCGGCAAGCGGCGCAAAAACCCGTACCTTTTCCGGCGTAAACTCAAATTATGGTTGAAGCAGAAATCAAAACAAATTCTTTTTACGGTTTGGGCCGGCGCAAAAGCGCCATCGCCCGCGTTTGGCTTGCGGATGGTGGAAAAGAAATTGTTGTGAATTCCAAAACTCAAGAAACTTATTTTCCACGCGAGACACTGCGAATGATTATTCAACAACCGCTCGAAGCCGCTAAATTGATGGATCGCTTTGCCATTAGAGCTGAAGTTTGCGGCGGTGGTTTGACGGGTCAAGCAGAAGCAGTTCGGCTCGGAATTTCCCGGGCACTTCTTGAGTTTGACCCAAATCTTCGTTCACTCTTGCGCAAGGGCGGGTTTCTCACGCGTGACCCGCGCAAAAAAGAACGCAAAAAGTACGGCCATAAAGGTGCACGGCGCAGTTTTCAATATACGAAGCGGTAATCGTTGTCGTACATTTATGAATCGATTTTTGTTAGCACTTCGGTGGTTGATTACACTCATTCTCTTGATTCAATGTTCCGGCTGCGCTGCTTTCCTTGAAGATTATAATTACAGGCCGGTTGGATCAAGTCAGCTAAATAGCAACTACTAGTTCTCACCTCTCGCTGGTACAATATGCCCTCTGTCATGATAAAAACCCAACTGTTCAAGCGGTATGCTCCGCTGGTTTTGACGATCGCCGCTATTTTTATCGCCGCGTTTTTCTCATCGCTGCCTCTTCTAATTCCATCAGAATCTTTGCAGCGGATGATGAGCCAAGCGGTTCAAGAACAGACAGGTTCTACCCCTACTTTTAAAGAGGTCCGGGTCTCTTTTTTACCGACCCCCGTCTTGCATCTGACACATTTCAGTTTGGAACCCGCGGGCCCGGATTCCAATATTCCTTCGATCAAAGCGGACAAGGCTACCTTTCGCCCCGTTCTTTTTTCATTATTGATGGGCAAGCCATCCTTGGCGCATGTTGTATTAAGCAATGCGACTATCCAATACGTTTGGCGTGAACCGGGCAGTGACTTCGCAAAAACAGTTTCTTTTGAACATGTTTCATTTGACCTTTGGAACTTCCGTTCCAATAAGCCCATTCGCTTTAGAGTAAAAGCCAAATTTTTGAGCGATTCGGACAACGTTAATTTGTCAGGGACTTTCACCATTGATTTCAAAAATTTTAGGCCGAAAGATTTGATCGCCAAAGCCCAAGTTTCAATCGATGCTCTTGAGCTTTCAAAATTAGCTTCCTGGTGGCGGTCTCCGCTCCCTATCGACTTCAAAAAAGGCACATTTTCAAGTTCAACACAAATTATTAAACGCGCAGGAATTTCGCAGCTGGACGTTAAAGGTTCCGCCGTTCTTAAGGATTTGATATACGAAATGTCCCCGAAATCTGCCCCGAGCGTAGAGGGTGATTATCAAGTGAAGTACCAAGCTCAGATTGATTTAGAAAGCGGCGCGCTCATTTTAAATGAGGGCACTACATTTGCGACACCGTTTGGGCCTTTTGAAGCGGAAGGCCGGTTTAATGTATTCAAAACGTCCGTCGAGGAAGTGCTCGTCAAATCCAACGCCCTCCATTTAGAAACTTTTCCTCAATATATTCTTCCTTTCGAAAAAATTATTCCTGTGAATTTGGGACTTTCAGGAGAAAGCCAATTGGATTTTTTTGTCAAAGGCCAACCTGAGCTTTTGGTTGTTAATTCTCGAATTGATTTAACCAAGGCCTCTCTTGCTTATTCCAAATATTTTTCCAAATCTAGTGGGGTCCCGCTCTTTTTGAAAAGCGATATGAAATTGGTTATCGGTCGGGGGCTTCGCGGTGATTTTTCGGCCGATTTCGAGCAAGCCTCCCTCAAGGGTTCTCTTGTGGGGCTAGATCTTGCCACGGGACAAGGCGAAATGACCATTTTAACGAATAAATTTTCAATCAAGGGATGGGAGCAGTATTTTCCCTTATTGCGCCAGTTTGAACTTTCAGGCGCGGTGAAAATTTTGACGAGTGTAAAAGGAAATTTTAACCGCTTTAAAGAAGCGCGGGTGATGAATAATATCAGCCTGGATCATTTGGAAGCCCGCTCAAAAACAGGCGCACGCATTTATGACGTAAATGGATCAATTGATTTTGGCCCTTTAGATTCCGAACTTAAGGGTGTTCGTTTTGGAGTAGGGCATTCGCAATTTTCATTGGATGGCAAAATGTTTTGGGAGCCAAACCGTAAAGGGCTTGTTATTCTCCGTTCCGAGCAGCTCAAAGTTTTAGATTTGGTGTCCGAACTTCGTAAAATTGATGAGGCCCTTCAACTCAGCGGAAAGAAAGTAGATTGGAGATCCGTTGAAGCGGCGGTTACAGGCGTATTTTCACCCGACGAATCTCTGGATGATTTTGAATCACATATTGCTTTTTCGGAGAACCATCTGATGATCCCCGATTTGTATTTCAATGTTTTTGGAGGACGGGTTTCCGGCCAGGCCATGTTTGATTTTAAATCTGCTCCTTCAAGCGTGATCACATTTGAACTTGACCGCTTGAGTTTTGCACGGATGTATGCCACACAAGGCCAACCCGTTATCGAAGGAAATCTTTTTGCAACTGCTCAATTGAAAAGCGACGGACCTTTTGATGCCGGTTGGTTGGACCGGCTGAAGGGAACGGGCTCTCTTGCGGTGGCGAACGGGGAGTTTCATTCTTTCGATCTTTTGGGCGGTTTGGGTAAGATTGCCGAGCTCGCACCTTTAGGTAGTTTTAAATCTGGGAAAACGCGTTTTAGCGATGTCCGGGGCGATTTTGAAATCGAAAGCAAAAAGATAAAAACAGGAAATTTACTTCTTGTTTCCGATGATTTTCAGGTGGAGGCTGCCGGTGACATTGGATTTGACGGGAATCTTAATTTTAGGCTTTCGCTTTATTTGGCCCCGGCTTTGGGACAATCCGTTAATTCAAATTTGCCTCAGAACGCTCGGCTTGGGCCCATCCCCATTCTGCTTACCGGGCCAATTTCCAATCCATCGATTCATCAAGATCCGATGCTGATTCAAACTTTTTTGGAAAGCTTGGTGCGGGATCAATTTTCTAAAATTACGTCGCGCTGGTTCGCGCCATCAAGTGTGGCCACTCAAGAAAACGCTAAAAATCAGGTTCCTCAAAAATCAACAACTGCTCAACCCGCAAGTTTAGAACAAGCTCTTTTGGACAGCGGCTTCAATCTGTTGGAGCAATTCCTTTCCCAAAAGAAATCTTCTTCTTAGAACACCAGCAAAAACCTTGTCATCCTGAGCCCTTCGTCTGTCATCCTGAACGTCCGCCCAGCAGAACGGCGGATCCGCCGTCTCGGGTGGCGGAAAGTGAAGGATCTCAGGCTCAGGGTAAACTCCGCGAAGGATCTACAATTAGATTCTTCAGGCTGCGCCTTCAGAATGACACTTTTTGTCAGAAGCTCTTAGTTCTTCCCCATAACTTTTAGAGGATTAATTTTTAATTTTTTGATCAACTTCGCGGCAGCTTGTGTTTCTGCCTCTTGCTTGGTTCTGCCTTCGCCCTTTGTTTTTCGTTTTCCTCTAATGGTGACCCAAGCGGTGAAGGCGCTTCGGTTTCGTTGGGATGCAACTCGGTAAGAAGGAAGAACGCCGAATTTCTTTTGCGTATGTTCCTGCAAAGTGCTTTTTGGATTCGGGTCTAGTTGAAAGAGTTTTTTTTGATTGAAATAAGGTTCAAAACATTTGGTAAGGAATTGTTCTATCGCTTTTCGCCCGCGGTCAAAATAAATTGCAGCGATTAAAGCTTCAAAAGCGTCCGCCAATATTTTTTCACGCGCTAATTCGTGATGTTGTTCGACATGTTTCCCAAGCAAAAGATGACTTTTGAGGCGAATGGTGCGGGCAATTCGCGCCAATAGCTTTTTAGAGACAAGGGTGGACCGCAAACGGCTGAGCAGGCCTTCATTTGCATTTGGAAAAAGATCGTATAAGCGGGTGGCGATGAATAAATTTAAAATTGAATCCCCAAGGAATTCGAGGCGTTGAAACAGTGCCCCTGATTTAAGCGGCTGGCCAGCATTTTGATATGATGGATGGGTGAGGGCAGCATGGAGCCATTTTTTGTTTCGAAATGGCTTGCCAATCATTCGCTCAAGGTATGTTTTTGCCATCATTCTCCACCTTATTTTTAAACCAAAAATAGGATGACTCGACTAGAAAGTCAAGCATAAACCCCGTTAGACCTCTGCCGGACTTGAAAAGCGAATCTCTGGCTAATTTATTTTTCATCCGCGTAACCCCTCGTTAAATAAGCTCTTGTAATAGTAGGTCTAACGGGGTGAAATTTACCTAACCTATTCATTTGACAAAGGATAAGCCTGCCTTTATAATAACACTTTCGTTGTTATCCCCTATTTTTCACTTAAAGGGATGCCTGTCCTCATGGAAAAGGACGCCCGTTCTTCTTTCTAAGCACCGGATGGTGTTTAGAAAGTTTTTATTTTAGGAGACAAATATGCTCAGATGTTCTGTTGTTGGCGCTACCAGTTTTACCGGAAATGAACTGATTCGAATTCTTGCAAGGCACCCGCATGTTAAGGTCGGGACTTTAACCACTCGATCTGAAGAACGGATTCGGGCTCGAGACGTGGTGCCCACATTGGGCAAGGCCAATGACCTTGTCATCGAAAAATTTGACTTTCGGAAAGTGCTTCGCAATTCCGATGTTGTTTTCATTACGCTTCCGCACACGCTGGCGATGAACATTGCCGGGGATTTTTACAAGCACGATAAGATCGTCATCGATCTTTCCGCTGATTTCCGTCTCCGTCATGCGAAAATTTATGAACAGTGGTATGGCGAGAGGCATGAACAAAAGAAGTTGCTTAAATTTGCGGTCTATGGTCTTCCTGAAATTTATCGTGAGCAGATCAAGCATGCAAATTTAATTGCCAATCCCGGGTGCTATCCAACAGGCGCTGTCTTGGGATTATACCCTTTGCTTAAGAACGATTTGATTCAACGGGATTCCATTATTATTGATTCTAAATCCGGTGCGAGCGGTGCTGGGCGCAAACTTTCTATGGGAACGCAATTTTGCGAGGTGGATGAAAATTTCGCGGCCTATAAAGTGAATCGGCATCAACATGCGCCTGAAATGGAGCCGACGCTTTCAGAAATAGCGGCGGAAAAAATTAACATTACATTTGTGCCTCATCTTTTGCCGGTGAATCGAGGAATTTTATCGACGATTTATGTGAAGCGAAAATCAGGAGTCAAAAAAGATAAATTGGCCAAGGCCTTTCAGGCTTTTGCTGACGCAGAACCGTTCGTTCGGTTTTTAGGAGTCGATCGGTTCCCGGCTTTGAAAAATGTTCAGTTTACGAATTTTTGCGACATCGGCGTTTCTGTTGATGACAAATCAAATCAGGTGATTGTGATCACCGCCATTGATAATTTACTGAAGGGCGCAAGCGGCCAAGCGATTCAGAACATGAACATTCGCCTCGGTTTTGCAGAAGAAGCGGGATTGCTCAGCCTATGATCCCCCACCACTTTTTGGGAAGCGAGAAAAAGCAAATTGGCAGCAGAAAACAATCTCTGACTTATCCAGTACACCATTCGATAAATCCGTGAGGGGTTTGTCATTCCCGCGAAAGCGGGAATCCATGGATCCCCGATTAAAGCATTCGGGGATGACAAAGCAGGAAACCCAGTACGGACTTAACGAACGCGGTACTAGATTATTTCTGATTTTAAGGAAAGTGGTGGGGGATGAAATTTAAAATTGTTCCGAATGGCAGCATGACCAGCCCGGAGGGCTTCGTTGCGTCCGGACGAAACGCGGGGATTAAAAAAAGTTTCAGGAAATTTGATGTTTCATTGATTTATTCCGAAGTTCCAGCGGTGAGCGCCGGAACATTTACGACGAATCGGGTTAAAGCATGGCCGCTTTTGCATGACCTTAAGGTGATTCGCAATCGTATTCACCGCGTTATTTTTTCCAATAGTGGCAATGCCAATTGCTTCAACGGCAAAAGTGGACAGCAAGCCGTTTCGGTGGCTTTGAATCTTTTGTCGCGGAAACTTCGGATTCCGAAACGGCAAATATTTTTATCGTCGACCGGAATTATTGGCAGGGCATTTCCGATTGACCGGATTCGAAAAGCGATTCCCGAACTTGTTCAAGATTTGTCGAAAGAAGGCGGCCACGATGCCGCGCGCGGAATTTTAACGACCGATACGCATCCGAAAGAAATTGCAGTACGGTTTTCCATTGATGGAAAAACCGTAACCCTTGCTGCGATGGCCAAGGGCGCCGGAATGGTTTGCCCCGATATGAATGCGACGGGAGTTTTGAAAGGCAAGCATGCCACCATGCTTTGTTTTTTGACAAGCGATGTTCATATTTCGAAATCCTTGCTTCAAAGAGCGCTTTCGCAATCGGTGGATCAAACTTTTAACAAGGTGGTTATTGATAACGATCAAAGCACAAACGACACGGTGTTGATTTTAGCAAACGGTAAAGCGAGAAATAGAAAAATCGTATCGCAAGATCGCCGTTTCCGTTTGTTTCAAGAGGCGCTTACTTATGTTTGCAATTTTATTGCGCGCGGCCTTGTGCGTGATGGAGAAGGAGTCACCCATGTTTGTGAAGTTATAGTGAAAGGAGCGCATACTCCAGAAGAAGGGAGCAGGGTGTGCCGGCAAATTTCATCGTCGATGCTGTTCAAAACCATGCTTGCCGGCGGCGACCCCAACTGGGGGCGTTTGATGGGTTCGATTGGAGCAAGCGGTGCGGCTTTTTCGCCTTCACTTGACATTATGTTTGATGGTATTCCAATCTTGAAAAATGGCCGGGAAAGAATTCGAAATAAGGGCCGGATCCGGCGAATTTTGAAGAAAAAGGAGTATCGCTTGGAAGTTAATTTGAAATCGGGAAAGTTTCAGGAACGATTTTGGGCGACGGATTTAACCAAATTTTACGTTTGGATTAATGCGAGTTATTCCACATAAAACACTATGATGATCGATCAATTGGTTGAAAAAGCAGATATTTTGATTGAAGCGCTTCCGTATATCAAACGGTTTCGCGGCAAAGAGATTTTAATCAAGTATGGCGGAGCCGCGATGCTGGATAAAGAAGTCCGCGAAAATGTGCTTCATGATCTTGTGTTCATGAATTACGTCGGCATCCGCCCCATTTTGATTCACGGCGGCGGGCCGGCGATTACGGAGAATTTAAAAAAAGCCGGCGTGGCCTCTCAATTTGTCAATGGGTTGCGCGTGACGGATAAAGCTACGATGAAAGTTGTCATCGAGACTCTGGCGGATTTGAATCAAAAGATGGTGCATGATTTAAGTCAACTCGGCGCTCAAGCTGTAGGACTCTCCGGCCATGACGCTGAGATTTTACATGTGAAGCAACATCGCGCAAATGGAGATGTGGGTTATGTGGGCGAAGTGGTGTCGGTCAATACGCGCCCGATTCGGGAATTGACGGACCTGAATATTATTCCCGTCATTTACCCAATCGGAATTGATGAAAAAGGAGAGGCTTATAACGTCAATGCAGATGAAGCGGCCGCCAAAATTGCGGCTGCGATGGACGTTCAAAAAATTATGATTTTAACCAATGTCCGGGGGATTCTAGCGCGTCAGAACGATCCTGAATCTTTAGTTCCCTCGCTCCATGTGGATGGCGTTGAAACTTTAATTCGCGACAAAGTGATTACGGGCGGAATGATTCCAAAAGTAAATGCGTGTGTGACCGCTCTTAAAGGAAACGTGCCAAAAGCGCATATCGTGGACGGGCGGATTAAGCACTCGCTTTTGCTTGAAATTTTCACCGACAAAGGAATTGGAACGGAAATTGTTGTATGAATAATCAAGAAGTTGCATCTCAATACGAACAATTTGTGCTGCCGACTTATGTCCGTTCGCCCCTTTGCCTGGTCAAGGGAAAAGGCTCGAAGGTATGGGATATTGAAGGCCATGAATATCTCGATTTTTTTCCGGGTTGGGCGGTATCGGGGCTTGGGCATTGCCATCCGGCCGTGATTAATGCGATTAAAAATCAGGCGCGGAAAATATTGCATATTCCGAACAATTATTATGGCTTGAGGCAATTACAATTGGCCGAGAAAATTATCGAGCGGTCATTTCCCGGGCGTGTATTTTTTTGCAATAGCGGCGCCGAAGCGATGGAAGCGGCCATTAAATTTGTGCGAAAGTTTGGATCCGCTTCCGGCCGTTATGAAATGATCACGATGGAAGGCGCTTTCCACGGGCGGACTTTAGCGGCCCTTGCTGCGACGGGGAAGTATTACAAAGGGTTTGAGCCGATGCCGGAGGGGTTCAAACAGGTGCCGTTTAATAATTTTGAAGCGCTGAAACAAGCGGTAGGCCCAAAGACGATAGCAATTGCGTTGGAATTGATTCAGGGTGAGGGCGGCATTCAGGTGGCAGAGATTGATTATGTTCGGAAAATAAAAGCGCTTTGCGAAGAAAAAAAACTATTACTTGTTTTTGATGAGGTTCAAACCGGAATCGGCAGAACCGGAAAGTGGTTCGCTTATCAGCATTACGGCGTGGAGCCTGATTTGATGGCGCTTGCGAAATCCTTGGGAAGCGGCGTTCCGATTGGTGCTTTGGTGGTGAACAAAAGGATTAAAGAAGAAGTGCTGGTTCCGGGAACCCATGCGTCTACGTACGGAGGCAATCCGCTGGTGACGGCGGCCGGCTTGGCCGTATTCAAAGCCATTGAGCAGGGAAAGTTGCTTCGGAATGCGGAAGAAATGGGGGCTTATTTAAAATCGAAACTCACGGCTTTAAAAGAAAAGTATTCATCAATTAAAGAGGTTCGAGGGATCGGTTTAATGCTCGGAATGGAATTGGACCGGCCCGGCGCCGAACTGGTAAAGCAGGCGCGGGAAAAAGGGCTTTTGATCAATTGCACGCAGGAGCGGGTCCTTAGAATTATGCCTGCGATGATCGTTACCAAACGCTTGATTGATAAAGCGGTTCAAATTTTGGATCAAGTGTTTAGCGAAGCGGTGGTGGGATGAAAAATTTAATCAGCGCCTTTGATTTCGATCAAGCGGAACTTAAAACCGTTTTTGGCCTTGCCAAACGGATGAAGCAAAATCCGCTTTCGTATCGCGATCTTTTTAATGGCAAAGCGCTTGGGCTTATTTTTGAAAAGCCTTCGACGCGGACCTGGGTTTCTTTTGAAGTTGGTTTTACGACCATGGGCGGCCATGTCATTTATTTGGGCCCCGACGATATTCAGCTGGGTGTGCGCGAAGAAGTGCGTGATGTGGCAAGAACTTTGGCGCGTTATCTAGATTTAATTGTGATGCGCACTTATTCGCATGAATTGATTCTGGAGTTTGCAAGCCATTTTAAGAAAACCGTGATTAATGGCCTAAGCGATTTGGAACATCCATGCCAGGCCATGGCTGATTTTTTTACGATTGGGGAAGCATTGGGAGATTTCAAAAATAAAAAAATCGCTTATATCGGCGACGGTAATAATGTGCTCAATTCGCTTTTAATTTTGGCCGCGCAGCTCGGTGCGCATTTACATTATGCGACTCCAAAGTCCTGTGCGCCTCAAGCGGCAATCGTGACACGTGCTTTAAAAGAAGCGAAACGAACAAAGGCAAAATTGGTGGCGACGACCAAACCTCAAGAAGCGGTACGGGGCGCTGATATTATTTATACAGATGTTTGGGTGAGCATGGGAGAAGAAGAGAAAACAAAAAAGCAGAATTGTTTTGAAGGTTTTCAAGTGAATCGATCCCTTTTGAAAAAAGCGGCGAAAGAGGTTCGCGTCATGCATTGCCTTCCGGCGCATCGGGGAGAAGAAATTACAAATGATGTGATTGAAGGAAAGCATTCCATTGTATTTGATCAAGCCGAAAATCGGCTTCATGTTCAAAAAGCGATTATCGTTTATTTACTGAGGTCTGAAAGAGCGGGGTCCTAAAAATGAAAAAAGTCGTGCTTGCTTATTCGGGTGGATTGGATACGTCCTGTGCGGTGCGGTGGATTCGGGATACGTACGGAGCCAAAGTCATTTGCTTCTCAGCCTTTATCGGAGAAGTTTCCGATCGCAAATTGCTTGCAAAGAAAGCGCGCTCCGCCGGCGCTTCGAAAATTTATATTGAAGATTTGAAAACGGAATTCGTACGCGACTTCGTAACACCCGCGCTTTGGGCCCATGCGAAGTACGAAGGAAAATACCTGCTTGCGACAGCGCTCGGCCGGCCTTTGATTGCTAAGCATTTGGTTCAAATTGCTGCTAAGGAAAAGGCGGATTATGTGGCGCACGGCTGTACCGGAAAAGGAAATGATCAGGTCCGGATCGAACTTGGCGTGAGATCGCTGAATCCGAAGCTTAAGATTATTGCACCCCTCAGAGAATGGGGATTTGGTTCGCGCGAAGAAGAAATCGATTACGCTCATCAATACGGCATTCTCATTTCAGCTACTAAGAAAAGCCCGTATTCGATTGACAAAAATATTTGGGGCGCTGCGATTGAAGCGGGAATTCTGGAGGATCCTTGGAAAGAACCGCCTGCGGATGCTTATTTTATGACACGGTCTTTAGACCGAGTTTCCGCAAAACCATTTTATGTTGTGATTGGTTTCAAAGCTGGAATTCCTGCGTCGTTCAATGGAAAAGCGATGGCTTTTGTTCCGCTCATTGAGAAGTTAAACGAGTTAGGCGGCCGTTACGGTATCGGACGAGTCGATCACATTGAAAATCGATTAGTCGGAATTAAATCCAGAGAGCTTTATGAAGCTCCGGCCGCTACGATTTTGCATTTGGCGCACTCTGAGTTAGAGAGTTTTGTTTTGGATCGGGAGTTTATTCATTACAAAAAAGTACTTTCCGAAAAATATTCGGAGCTTGTTTATTTCGGCCTTTGGTTTACGCCGCTCAGGGAGGCTTTGGATCAATTTTTTGCAGCTCAACAGAAACGGGTAACCGGAACGATTCGAATCAAATTAGACAGGGGCACGGCAACGGTGGTTGGCCGGAAATCGCCGTACTCGATGTATTCAGAACGGCTTGCGACTTATTCTAAAGGAGATGAATTTGACCGGAATGCCGCGGAAGGTTTTATGAAAATTTGGGGTTTGCCTTATGAAGGGAAATCGAAAAAGTGAGATTGCTTCGTCCCGCCGCCTTCGGCGGCAGTCCTCGCAATGACGTCATTGCGAGCGGAGCGAAGCAATCCAAGAGGTGACGTATGAAAAAACTTTGGGGTGCCAGGTTTAAAGCCGAGTTGCATGAGTCCGCCAAAAAATTCACGTATTCGCTTGGTGTGGACCATGAATTATTGGGCGCTGAAATTAAAGTCAGTATGGCTCATGCGCTCATGCTCGGCAAAGTCGGGATTATTTCACAGCGGGATTCTCGCGTTCTTGTGAGCGGCCTTTGGAAAGTATTGGCCACGCTTAAGAAAAAGTCCATCTGCCACATGATCAATGAATATGAGGATATCCATACATTGATTCAATCAGAGCTTGAAAAAAAGGTCGGAAAACTGGCGCGGAAGCTTCACACCGGCCGTTCGAGGAATGATTTGGTGGCCACTTCGATGCGGCTTTATTTGAAAGAAAAAATCGTGACGGTTCTTGAGGCAATTACCCAATTTCAAGCTATCCTCCTGACGCAAGCTGAGAAAAATCGAAGCGTGATCATTCCCGGATACACTCATCTTCAGCGGGCGCAGGTGGTATTGCTTGCGCATCATTTCCTGGCTTATGTGGAAATGCTGGAACGTGACAAATCGCGCCTGTTGGATGCACGAAAACGGATGAATCAATGCCCGCTTGGGGCAGGGGCTTTGGCCGGCAGCGGCCTTTCGATTCATCGGATGTTCGTCGCAAAACTTTTGGGTTTTGAAAAACCAACGGCCAATAGTTTGGATTCGGTAAGCGACCGGGATTTCGCGCTGGAAACACTTGCCGCCATTGCGATTTTATTTACTCATCTTTCGCGCTTGGCGGAGGATTTGATTTTATGGAATTCACAAGAGTTTGGATTCATTGTGCTGGATGATCAATTTTCAACCGGCTCAAGCCTGATGCCGCATAAGAAAAATCCGGATATTTTGGAGTTGGTTCGAGGCAAATCGGGAGAGGCTTATGGGAATTTGATTTCGTTGCTTGTGACGATGAAAGGGCTTCCGCTCGCTTACAATCGAGACATGCAGGAAGATAAAAAACCTCTTTTCGCTTCGCTTCATTTGGCGGCGAATGCTTTTTCAGTTTTAAACGGAGTTGTTCGCACGCTTCGAGTCGATGAAGCTAATTGCGAACGGGCATCGAAGGATAGTTTTCTCTTCGCAACCGATGTGCTTGAATATCTGGTGAAGAAAAAAGTCCCATTTCTTGAAGCGCATTCCATTGTGGGAAGTTTAGTGCGCCGGGCTGTTGATTCTCACAGCACGCTGAGCGGGCTTTCGTTCGAAACTTATCGGAAATATTCCACCGCTTTCCGCAAGGATGTTTTTGATCTGTTTGACCCAAAAGTTTCCGCGGCAGGAAAGCAGTCTTTCGGCAGCACGAAGCCGGAATTAGTAGCGAGACAAATCCGTCTGGCAAAAGAGCGCTTGAAAGACGAGTCGAAACGGTTCAAGCAAATGCGGCATCAACAGCGTTAGTAGTAGGGGCAATTCATGAATTGCCCCTACAATTGTCAAGATAAACAAAACAAAATTTAAAATGAAATCACCTATGAGCAAAATGCATGATTTCCATTATCAAGATGGAGAACTTTACTGTGAATCGGTCCGTGTTCAAGACATTGCGGAGCGGGTCGGAACGCCTTTTTATCTGTACAGCCACAAGACGTTTACAGAACATTTGGCGAAAATTCAAAGCGCGTTTCGTTCCTTAAAACCGTTGATTTGCTTTTCGATGAAAGCCAATTCAAATTTGGCGGTTTTGCGTTCTCTTGTCAAAAAAGGAGCAGGCCTTGACATTGTTTCAAGCGGCGAATTGTTCCGCGCCAAGAAAGCCGGATGCCCTCCTTCTAAAATTGTGTACGCAGGAGTAGGGAAAACGGATTTGGAAATTGAGGAAGCGATTCGAGCCGGAATTCTGCTTTTTAATGTGGAATCCATTCAAGAATTGGGCCGGATTCAAAAAATTGCCAAAAAGCTCAGAAAAAAGGCAAATGTTTCGCTTCGCATTAATCCGGATGTAGATCCGGGCACGCATGCTCATATTACCACCGGAAAAGCTGAGTCCAAGTTTGGGCTCGATATGGATACAGCCCATTTGATTTTTATGCGTTCCGATCAATATCCTCATCTTTCTATTTGCGGAGTGCATGTTCATATTGGCTCGCAAATTGTGAAGGGTGAGCCTTTTGTGAAAGCATTTCGAAAAGTGCTTCTTTTTTTGACTCATCTTGAAAAAGAAGGGCACCGGATCAAATATTTAAATTTAGGCGGAGGGCTTGGGATTATTTATTCGGATGAGCGGCCGCAAACGGCGGAGCAGTTCGCCAAACACGTGTTGCCGCTTTTTAGGAGTAAAAAATACAAAATTATTTTTGAGCCGGGGCGTTTTATCGCCGGCAATAGCGGTATTTTTGTAAGCCGTGTCATTTATATTAAACGAACCAAGGCAAAAAATTTTGCGATTATCGACGGCGGAATGAATGATTTAATTCGTCCCGCTCTTTATGACTCGTTTCATGACATTTGGCCGCTTCATCAAAACGGAACGGCTAAGAGATTAACATACGATGTCGTGGGCCCGATTTGTGAAAGCGGTGATTTTTTGGCGAAACAGCGAACGATTCAAGAACTTAAGCCCGGTGATTTAATTGCGTTTGCGAGTGCCGGCGCTTACGGTTTTTCGATGTCTTCTAATTACAATGCAAGGCCGCGCGTGGCGGAAGTGTTGGTTCGAGGTTCCCGTTTTGAAATTGTGCGTCAACGCGAGACCTATAAGGATTTGATTCGTGGCGAGCGGATTCCGAGTTGGGTGTAAGAATGGGTGATATTACATTTCATAAAATGGTGGCTTCGGGAAATGATTTTGTCGTCATTGACAACCGAAAGGGTGTGGTTGCAAACGCCAAACAGCTTGCCGTTAAAATTTGCCAGCCTCATTTTGGGGTCGGGGCAGACGGAGTGCTTTTCATTGAGCCATCGCGTACATCCGACTTTTTCCTACGGATTGTGAATTCGGATGGTTCTGAGGCTGAAGCTTGCGGAAATGGTTACCGCTGCGTTGGGCTTTATGCTCATCAACTTCTTGGATTTTCAAAATCGATGCGCGCGGAAACGCTCGCCGGGGAAATCGGAATCGAAGTGAATGGAAGTACGATCAAAGCAAAAATGGCAAATCCGTCTGACTATCGTGAAACGGTTGAGATCAAAGATTTAAAAAATGGATCAAAATCTTTACGGGCGTCTTTTATTAATACTGGCGTACCGCATGTTGTGATTTTTGCGGAGGGATTAGACAAAATGCCCGTTGTTGAGCTGGGCCGCGTCATTCGCTATCACAAAGCTTTTCAGCCCAAAGGAACCAATGTTAATTTTGTGGAAGTCACGGGAAAAAATGAATTATCAATTCGCACTTATGAGCGCGGCGTAGAAGATGAAACGCTGGCTTGCGGCACCGGTACCGTTGCGAGCGCTGTCGTTTCAAATCTTACGGATCGCGTTGGAATACCGGTTTCCGTGAAAACAAAAAGTGGCGAAACACTTAAAGTTTATTTCGATCGTGTTAAAAATGAAACTCGAAATGTCTTTTTAGAAGGTAAAGCAGAATTTGTATTTGAAGGAAGTTTATCGATACCGTCATCCTGAGGCAGAGCCGAAGGATCTTGAGATGCTTCGCTTCGCTCAGCATGACATTACTGGAGAGATTACATGAAACTCACGCGAAGTAATTTAAAAGGTTCGATGGTAGCGCTGGTCACCCCATTTAAAAATGGAAAGGTGGATGAGCAGGCGATCAAACGTCTGCTTGATTTTCATCTTCAAAACGGGACGGACGTGATTGTTCCGTGCGGTACCACCGGCGAAACTTCTACGCTTTCGCACGAAGAACACAAAGGTGTTATGTCTTTTGTGATCGATTATGTGAGCGGCCGTCTTCCGGTGATTTGTGGCGCCGGCTCGAATTCTACCCAAGAAGCCGTTCCGTTTCTTCAGCATGCAAAGAAAGAAGGGGCTAGCGGTGTTTTGGTAGTCACTCCTTATTACAATCGGCCGACTCAGGAAGGCTTATTCCGCCACTATGAATTTTTGGCGAAAAAGGTCGATATTCCTATTGTCATTTACAACGTTCCAAGCCGTACCGGGGTTTCGATTGCGCCTGAAACCGTAGCGCGTCTTTCCAAAATTCCGAATATTATCGGAATCAAAGAAGCAAGCGGCAGTTTGGAACAGGCAAGCCGAATTATCTCGCTTTGTGATGTGACCGTTGTTTCCGGGGAGGATAGTCTTACGCTCCCGCTTCTTTCCGTGGGCGCAACAGGGGCTATTTCTGTGGTAGCGAACGTCGCTCCTCAAAAAGAACACGATATGATTGCGGCTTATCTTCAAAAAGATATGACGAAAGCTCGCAAGCTCCATTATGAGCTTTTTGAGCTTGCGAAAGTGTTGTTTATTGAAACGAATCCTATTCCTGTTAAAACAGCCCTTGATCTCATGGGATTGATTACGGGCGAGCTCCGGCTTCCTTTGTGTGAAATGAGTCCTGAAAATCGGAAAGAGCTCCTACGAGTTTTGAAAGAAGGACATTTTATTCAATCCAACTGACCCCACAGGGTCATCCTGAGCATAGCGAAGGATCTCTCGCGAGATTCTTCGCCCTTTGGGCTCAGAATGACAGAAGGTTGTTATGGCCAAACAAACAGTGAAAGTAATTGTTGCAGGCGCTGCCGGCCGAATGGGGCGGACTATTTTAAGTCTGGCTCACCTAGATCCGGAAATTAAAATTGCCGGCGCTTTTGAAAAAGCAGACAGCCCTTCAATCGGCCGCGATATCAGCGAACTGATTGGAGCGGTGCCGTTTGATATTCCGGTTCATCCGGATCTTAGGGAATGCGTTCAATTTGGAAATGTGATTATCGATTTTACGCAGCCCGAAGCGCTGCCATACCATCTCGAGATTGCGTTAAAAACACGGCGCGCTATGGTGATTGGCACAACCGGTTTAACCCAGCCATTGATTCAAAAAATTCAATCGGCTTCCCGAAAAATTCCGATTGTTCAAGCGCCGAATATGAGCATCGGAGTGAATCTCTTGTTTAAGCTCGCTTCTTTAGTGAGCGGCACTTTAGATCACCGTTATGATGTTGAAATTGTGGAAGAGCATCATAAGCATAAAAAAGATGCGCCGAGCGGAACCGCGCTTGAATTGGGGCGTTTGATTGCAAAGGCAAGAAAAATTGATTTTCAAGTCAACGCCGTTTACGGCCGCAAAGGTTTAACGGGTGAACGCAAACGGGGCAGCATTGGCATTCATGCGGTGCGCGGCGGAGATGTAGTCGGAAATCATCAAGTTTCCTTCATTTCGGAAGGAGAGAGAGTCGAATTAATCCATAAAGCTTCATCTCGTGAGGCCTTCGGGCAGGGAGCTCTTCTGGCGGCGAAATTTGTTGCCAAAAAGAAGATTGGTTTCTACAATATGCAGCAAGTACTTGGATTATAACCTATCTTCACGATGATCTCTCCTTCACTGGAAAGGTGATGAAGAACCGAAGTCTCAAGATCACAATCTCTATCGGTTTGTTTGCCTTCCTTTGTCTGTGGGTTGCTCCCGCATGTCTTTGGGCCGCCCCGCAAAAGCAAGCCCCCGCTCAGGAAACAACGCCTTCTTTTCATACAACCACAGAACATCAAGAACTGCCGATCAATTATCTGTTTCGGGATACTTTTTATGTTCCGCCTTCCCTGAAGCTAAAATACGATATCTATGAAACAGCTGGTTTTCTTCTTGTGCGGGATACCAAGCGAAGTGGGAATTCCGATTTTTCCGTTGTCACCGGTTTTGCAGGCCCAATTCTAGAAGCCAGAGTTTTGAAAAATATTCGCACCGCTGATGATGCCAATATGTTCTTCGGGAAAAACGCCAGAAAAATTTTCTTTGAGCGCATCCCCATCAAAGAACTCCCTTTAGTTTCGAAAAGCGGTTCACCGGTTTCTTTCTTCTGGGTTGGGCAGCGCGCGTTCCCTTCTTTGGATAAAGCCAAGGCAAAAATTATCGAAGTCAAAACAGCCACCGAAACCAACGGAGGCGATTTCGAGAGAGCCCTTACGCTCGTCACCGAATTTTTTCCGGAGGAACCGGGCCCTACACCCGAAGCTGTACGCGCCAATTATTTAGCCGAGGAAGAACTGGCCTTGAAAATGCTGGATTGGCTTGATATTGGCGAAAAAGGTTATGGCCTACTTCAGCTTGTCCCGGGACAATTGCTTGGAACGGCGCTTGGCGAGGCCATTCTTTGGCAGTCGTTTGGCGACACTTCTTTCCGATGGACGAATTTTGATCGCGGAGGTTTTAATGACCAAGTGGGTTTTTACACCAACCGGATTGTGTTTAAGGGCATTCGATTTTTTGGAGAGCCTACGATTGATCCTTTTATTGAAGCGACCGTCGCTTTGGAAACTCAGGGAGCCAATTTTACGAAGCATCTTGATTTAATCGCAGGCCTTGAATATCGGCCGCTTGGGCGGGCTCTTTTCCCGGAGAATTTTACTTTTCAGGGCGTTCACATCCTTCAATTTATGCGCAACTATCGTCTTTTTGTTCAATATATGGAGCGTAAGAACTTGACCGATGAAATCCCAGGAAGCGCAGACACAGACCTGTGGGCCGGCGTGGATATTTTTTACGAATGGGGAATCGACATGGATGCACCCCAAGCAAAAATACAGTACAACCACTTTGCCGATTGGGTTCATGATTATGTGTGGGGCGAGTATTACGGAAGCTATCGGTGGGAGAAAACCGATTTTTCAACGGTCGATGGATATAATTCTTGGCTTTACAATTCATCCGTGGTTCTTGGAATTAAATGGCCTTCGATTGCACTTCCCAGAAATCCTGTTAATGATGAACTTCTTCTCATGCCTTATTTCCGCTTTGAGCATGTCACCAACCCGCGGCGGCTCGATCTTTCCCACCAAAACAGGATGTTTGTGGCGGTGGGCGTTCGCTGGATGCCGTTTCGAAGTTACCAATTTGAACATAACGAATGGCTTTTCAAAACAAAATTCTTCGGTGAATATGTCGGAATCGGCGGCGCCCATTTTCCCGGGGGTGCACATCCGGGGGATGTGCCCAATACCGATTGGCGTGTAGGCGTCGCCGTATCATTTAAGAGGTCCTAACCTTAATGAAATTGAACATTCGCAAATTTATTTCGCTGGTTTTGATCAGCAGTTATTTCAGCGTTTTGTTATGGCCGGCTTTTTCTTACGCCATTGTGGAACCCGGGCTTGTCAACGTCATCGGAAATCCAAGCTTTGAACAAGCGCTCGGCTCGGGCGTTAGCAATTTAGAAAACAGCGGTATTTTTCTTGGCAATTGGGACAATACCCCGAATCGCGGCCTGAGCACACCTGTAGTAGGTGGCGCACCAGATGGTTCGAGAGTCTTGCAATTGACCGAAGCATCACTTGGCGCTGGCTCGGCAGGTGGTTTTACATTTCAAGTTGTAGAGGATAGCGAAAACACAAGAGGGGTTGGAGAAGGTGATTTTGTCACTTTCAGTGCTCTTGTCCGCATGACTGCTGCCGATCTCGACGGTACGGACGGCCAACTCCAAATTGAATTTAATAATGCCGCAGGCGTTCAGATTGCGGCGACGAATACGGGCGACTTTGGATTTGGCGTAACGGCAGGTTTTAATTTGGCAACTGTAAGCGCAACAGCTCCTGCCGGAACGAAGCAAGTTGTGTTCACCATTCGGCTGAATACGGGAGTTGATATTAACGGAACCGGTACCGCGATAGTCCAATTCGACAAGGCAGTTGGTACGATTTCCAAGTTTCCGATTGTCATGGATGTTTTTGCTTCAAAACCGAACGTCACGCGCGGCGGAGCTACTTATATGAGCAGCCGAATCAAAAATATCTCAGCGCTTGTCCGGAATAATTTGGAGCTTGTGGCGGAGATACCGGAAGGGTTTACCTTTATCGATTCAGGATCGCGTTTGGACGGCGCGCCGATTAGTTCCCGCCGCGGCTCGCGAATCTTTACCCTCGGTACGATTAATTCGGGTGAGAGTAAAAAGCTCGGATTTCTTTTGGTTGCTTCCAATATGGTTCAAATTGGGAAAAAATATGAGGTCTCTTTCTTCGTTCGCCTGTCAACAACCGGCGCCGCCCAGTCAGCGGTCAAGATATTGGTTTTAACCGTGGTCGCGGATCCTCTTTTTGATGAAGGCACTATTCTCGGAAAAGTGTTTGACGATCAAAACGCAAATGCCGTTCAAGACAAAGGAGAGCAGGGAATTCCCGGCGTTAAATTAGCGACCGAACAAGGCATTGTCGTGATCACTGATCCTCAGGGCCGCTATCACATCCCCGCGATTAAACCAGGCCGGCATGTCGTGAAAATTGACGGGCATACGCTTCCTCCCAATTCCAAATTTGTTAGTGAGGAATCGGTTTTAACCAAAACGACCGATGGAATGTTGAATGTCGTCAATTTTGCGGTAAAACTTCCGGAGTCTCAAATTCCGAAGGAATATCGAGACAAATTGAACGTGGTCATTACGCAAGGAAGTGATACGTCTGAGGCGCAGCTTTCCCTTGTACTGGATCCGGATATTTTGCGCATGGGGATCGGATATTTCGAAAAAGACCCTGCGTTTCGAATGAACACCAATTACGCGGAATTAATTTTTGGCTGGCGCATTGAAATTCGCGATGAATTTGGCGATGAGGTTTGGTCCGGCCATGGGCTTGGAGCTCCCCCTAAAGAAGCTCCCTGGACCGGCAGAACCAAACACAACGAACCGATCAAACCCGGTGTTTACTCTTATCGAATCATTGTGCGGGACCGAGAAGGCCGTCAAGATTGGACGCCGCTTCGCTATTTCCGTGTCATCAGCAAACTTGATAAAAATGCGCCGGATGAACCAAGAATAGACGTTCCGGCAGTTGGAAATATGTCGATTGAACGAAATGGCAGAAGAAGCATTCCGGTGAGCGGAAGGCCTACGGTTTATGTGCGAGGAACCACGGTACCTTGGAACACGATCGCGGTGAATGGCGAACCCGCAACGGTAAATTTAGATGGAAGTTTTCAAACGGAGCTCTATATTCCGCCCGGCAAACAAACCGTTCAAGTCACGGCGACAGACCGGGAAGGAAACGCGGTCACCTATCAAGAAGAGGTGAATGTAAAAGACAGCTACTTTTTTATGGTGGCGCTGGGAGAACAGGAATTCGGCGGCAATATCATTGATGGAAATGTGGAAGTGGTAGGCCGCGATAACAAATTTCATCACGGATTTTATCAGGACGGCCGTCTCGCCTATTATTTGAAAGGTAAAATCAAAGGGAAATTTGTCATCACTTCCCGCTACGATACTGACGATCCTCGAAAGGAACTGTTCACTAATCTCGACCCGGACCTTTACTATCCTGTTTATGGGGATGGATCTGAAATTAATTATGATGCCTATGATACACAGCACCGCTTTTATATTTTAGTAGAATGGGAACGCTCGCATTTGAAGTGGGGAAGTTTTAATACCAATTTTACCGATACCGAACTTGCGACTCACAACCGCACCTTTTCGGGCCTCAAAATGTATCACGAAACACTTTCCACCACCCGCTATGGTGATGCGAAAAGAGGATTTGCAGTCTATACGGCCGATGTCAAGCAGCTGGCGGATCATAATGAATTTAGCGGAACGGGCGGGTCGCTCTTTTATCTTCGAAACAGAAATGTGATTCAAGGAAGCGAAAAACTAAGGGTTGAAGTTCGGGATAAAATTCAGAATATTGCTACCTACAGCCGTGACTTGGTTTCGGGAACGGATTACGAAATTGATTATCCCGCGGGACGAATCATCTTGCGCAAGCCGCTTTCCGCCGTGAGTTACAGCGATACCATCATCTCAAACGATATCCTCAGCGGAAGCGAAACTTATTTAATTGCGGATTATGAGTTTGATGCGCAGGGTTTTATTTCAGACCGGAATTCAGGCCTTCGAGGGTTTACGCATTTGGGCGACCATTTCAAGATGGGCGGCACGGTGATTGAAGACCGGCGTGACGGGCGCGATTACGATTTGCGCGGGGTTGATTTTACCTCAAAATTCGGACGCAATACCAAAGTGGTCGCTGAGTACGCGAGAAGCCAGGATCGCACACAACGCAATTCCGTATCCTTCAACGGCGGAATTACCTTTACGGACATTCCAACCGGCGCTACGGTGATCAAAAAGACCACACAGCTTTTTGATGATGCGTATTCCATTAAGGCTCAGACGAAGACAAAAACCGGGACCGAAATTTCAGGATACGCTCAACAAGTCAATGCCGGCTTTGCCAATTCCGATCTGATCCGTCAAGCCGGAACGCGTAAAGCAGGTATCGAAGTCCGGCAAAAAGTGGGTGAGCACGTTCAAGCGTCTTATCGTTTTGATCGTCAAAGGGCAACGGATCCGGATAATACGGCCGGAGTTTTTGTAACGAGTCCGCGGGAGAACAAAAGCCATACGGCGCAAGTGAAAGCGGAATATGGCCAATATCTTGGCGTCGCCGAATTTCGTAACCAAAACGCGGATCCTTACACCGCCGCTGAACGAAGCCTGACAACTGCTTTGGATGATGTTCAGTTCGGAAATGCTGCGGCCGGGAAATTAGGGTATAAAGTTTATCCCGAATTGATGCCCTATGCGAAGGTTCAAACTTCATGGGGCGGAACGAATGAACCAAACCATCAATTTGGCGGAGGGGTTGAGGCGACTGTTTTAAAAGGAAAGGGTACCGTTCGAGTAGAGGAATTAGCGGGCACCATTGGCGATTCTACCTTGCTTGGTTTTGACGTGAAGACTTCTGAGACGGCTAGCGTTTATACTTCTCTTCGCACGGGGCCGGATCCGCAAGGCGACGGCCGAGCCATGAGCACGACGATTGGAAGTTCCCAGCAGTTGAATTCAAAAAGCCGATTTTATACGGAGCGTGAGCTCGCAAGTTATCGGCAGGGAGAGCGCCAGTCCAATATTTTAGGCTATGATACGAAACTGAACGATCAATGGGGCGTAGGAGTTAGTTTTGAACGCGCCCATATCTATGACATCACCGAAATTAATTCACATCGGAATGCCGCCGCAGCGGAAGTGAGTTACTTGGAAAAAGATTTCCTAAAAATTATTAGCCGATATGAATTGCGTTATGACGGGCAGAGCGAAGACAGGATTCACTGGTTTTTTAGAGATACCATCGATTGGAAAATCAATCAAGATTATAGCTTTGCCGCCCGTTTCAACCGTTCGGATACGAATCATTTTAGCGATTCGGCTTTTGTGACGGATGGTTCTTTTACCGAATTAAACGTGGGCCTAGCGTATCGGCCGGTGCGCCACAATCGTTTGAATGTGCTCACTCGTTATACCTGGCTTAATGAAATTGGAGCCAAAAGCCAATTTGATACGCCGGATATTTTCGGAATCGATACGGAAGAATCAGCGCATATTTTCGGTGTCGAGTTTGGTTTTGAAGCGCTTCCGCCATTTTTAGGTTTGGTTGAAAAGTTTGCTTACCGGAGAACTTCTCTTGAAGCAGAAGGCGACCGCTTCTACATTGGCAATTTTCTATGGGCCAACCGCCTCAACTTTCACATCATTCGCAAATGGGATCTTGCTTTGGAGTATAGGATGCTTTGGGATGTTGAATTATTGGAAGCGATGAAACATGGCGCTTTGATTGAGCTGGATAGGGAAATTAAGGATTATATTCGGTTCGGAATTGGCTACAATTTTACCGATTTCGACGACGATTTGCGCTCGCTTAATGATTTCAGCGCTCATGGATTTTTTACGCGTGTCAGCGGGAAATTCTAGTTGCTCGCTTTAAAGCTTTAAGGTAGTATTCATTGTGGCCACATTACGAAGGTATCCCATGTATCAAAAATTGATTTTAGCTACGGCAGTTCTTGTTGTATTTGGTGTCATTGGGTGCTCTTCGCTTAGAGAAGGCAAAGATGTTCCCCATTATGACCAAGAGCTTATTTATGAACAGCCATATGATTATACTTTTTTACGAACGCTTGAAGCGCTTAACACCGTCACGGGTTGGACCGTCGAAGAAACCGACGCAAGGAAAGGTTTGATCGTTATTCGTAATACCCAGTACGGGAACTTGTTTGACAAGGACAAATGGGTCGCCCGTTTTACGGTTCGAAGCCTTGCACGCAGAAAAACTTCGGTGGCTCTTGAGCCCGACAGTCAGAGCCTTGAGCAAGGAGGCACCCTTTTAAAACGAATTGATGACGTTATGAAAGCCACTGCCAATTTAAGAGGGGAAAAACAAGCTCAGTTCGTTAGCAGTTAGTCCAGAAAAATTTTCAGGTCGTGGGCAGGCAGCTTTAGTTCCTGCCCTTTTTATCCTTCACCATGGTTACCACCCACGTGTCAAATCCAATTCAAAAATCTAAAATTGAGACGGCCGACGCCATCATTTTGAAAGGTATTCGGACGCACAATTTGAAGAATATTGATGTGACCATTCCGCACGGCACTTTGACCGTAATTACAGGCGTAAGCGGATCGGGCAAGTCTTCGCTTGCTTTTAATACGCTTTATGCGGAAGGAAGGCGCCGTTATGTCGAATCGCTTTCCGCCTATTCGCGGCAATTTCTTGAGCGAATTGAAAAACCAGATCTTGACTTTGTCAGCGGTATTTTGCCTGCCATTGCCATTGAAGTTAAAAATGTAATTACCAATGCTCGCTCGACCGTAGGAACTCAAACC
>Ga0155842_115_pt4 | contig 33912 bp, 34 predicted proteins | sample RifCSPlowO2_01_FD_107496 | JGI IMG/M metagenome (GOLD analysis project Ga0155842, IMG submission 107496) | Omnitrophica bacterium RIFCSPLOWO2_01_FULL_45_10b | reverse complement strand
TTAAATAAAGCCCGCCTATAATGGCCTGCTTCCACCCATCGGAAAAACGGAAGACAAAACCACCGGTTTTCTGATTTTGAATATCAAGAAGCGGAGTTGACATAAGTAATTGTTTCGCCCTTTAAAATTTTCTTCGGAAATAGTTCGAATAAATCGCGTGCCCGATCGGCGCCAAAACGCCGGCTCACTTCTTGATAAGCCTTCGAGAGCACCGGCGGCCTTCCTTTTATATTATGAGTATCGGAAGCAACGGCATGCACGCAATTGCGCTTGAGAAGTTCCTCGGCGCACTCAGCCGGTTTGACGCCAAACTCACCCGTAACACTCATCGCGGTAATTTGGCACAAGGCGCCTTGCCGTACAAAATCCTCCACTAGTTCAGGCTTCCTCTGAAGATATAAATTGCGCTCCGGATGCACGATAATGGGGATAAAATTTTTAAGCGCGAGTTGGAAAATTAACTGGGGAGCGCCGGGAGGAAGAATGGAATGAGGAAATTCTAAAAGGAAATAGCGTTTTGTTCCGTTAAGGCTCAGGGCCGGATCCTCAGCCAAAAGTGTTGGAAGGTCGGGCCTGCTGTAAAGTTCCCCTCCTTGTAAGACTTCAAGTTCAATCTGCTCTTCTTGAAGGCGTTTCCTTAATTCTAAAAGTTGGCTTTCAATATGATCAGTATCGTGATCATAAACACCATTAAACCGATGGGGTGTCGCCACGAGAATTCTTGTGCCATCTTCCCACGCCATCCTGCACATAGCAAGGGCTTCTTCCCAGGAACGCGCTCCGTCATCAACGCCGGGAATCACGTGGGTGTGAAGGTCAATCATTCACTTATGGCCCTGACAATTACTTGGGTGAGAAATTCCGAGGAGGATGGGAAGAAATGGCTGAGTCCTGATCCGATGCTACTTTCGCAACAAGAGATGGAATATCGGCCTTCCCTTTTTCGGAAAGAGGGTCATGATAATAAGAATAAGCAGGGTAACGATAGCGCTCCTGCTCCAAATCAACGTCATTCAGGATAACGCCAACTAATTTTGCTTGGACACCCAAAAACTTTTGCTTGCCGCGGGCAATTACATCTTTTGGGGTTTTATTGTAACGTGTCACGATGATTACGCCATCTACGAACGTAGACAACACGACGGGATCGGTCACAACAAGAAAAGGCGGTGAATCAAAAAGCACGTAGTCAAATTGACCTTTTAGTTTTTCAATCAACTGATGCATTTTCTGGGATCCGATCATTTCAGAAGGTGTCGGAGGAAGCGGACCGCAAAAAAGCACCGAGAGATTTTCGATTTTCGTTTTCTGAATGAAACCGGATGGATTAGCGGAATCCGTTAAAGCATGACTTAAACCATGCACGCCATTTTGCTGAAATACTTGATTCACACGCGGCCTTCGCATATCAGCATCCACCAATAAAACACGGGCACCGCTCTGAGCAATCGTGGCTGCCAAATTGCAAGCAACGATTGTTTTGCCTTCCTCGGCAAAAGGGCTTGTGATAACCAACGTACGAAGAGGGTGATCTGGAGAGGAAAAAAGAAGGCTTGTGCGAATCGCGCGGAATCCTTCGGCCACACCGGAAGAGCGGTCTTCATGTACAACCAATTGTTTCTGCGCTGCTTCCCAATGTGATACCACGCCCAAAAGAGGTAATTCTCCCAGCTTTTCGATATCTTCAGGGGTCTTAACCGTATTATCGAGCGATTCAAAGATAATACATAAAGCGGCGGCGCCAAAAGCGCCTACCAAAATGCTCAGAAAAACATTTAAAAAAAACCGTGGCGCTACCGGCCTTGTAGGAACTTCGGCGCGATCAATGACCACAACATTTGTATCTTCAATTCCTTCGGAAGCGCTTGTTTCCTTCAAACGAGACAGCATGGCCTCATAAATTTTCCCCTGGCTGTCGACTTCGCGCTGGAGCTGATTATATTGCGTGGAAATTTCACCGCTCGCAAAATCTTTAGAAATACCTCCTCCAAACTGTTCCTCAATCACACGAATGCGTTCTTGAGTACGAATAATTTTTGGGTGCTTTGGCAGATATTTTTCATTGAGCTCTGTCAATTCCTTTTTAAGTTTCATGGCTTCAAATTCAAGCTCGGATTTGCTCAGTTTTTCTCGTACGTCCTTGCTTCTGCCCTTCAACCATTCGGCAGCTTGTTGGGTCATGGCTAACTTATTGCTTAGGTTTTGTTCGATATAAAATTTCACCATGGCATTGGCCATATCGGCAGCCTGCTTGGGACTTGTCGAATAAGCGCTGACATCAACAAGGCGAGATTGCTTCACCGGATCAATATCAACCTTTTGCAAAAATGCTGCGGGGGGATCGCTCGCCCACGAAAATTGAGGCCACAAATGAAGTTCATCCATCACCCGTTTTGCAATCGACCGGCTGCGAAGTATTTTGTACTGGGTAGGATAATAATCAAGCCCTGCCATTTGAACCGGAAAAATATTATCAAAGGAAAGAATATTTTGATTGGATCGTTCAATTAATATTCTGGTCGTAGCTTTATAAATTTTGGGGGATAAAAGTGAATACAAAGCGGTTGAGATAACTACGATCAAAAAGAACGTAAGGGCAAGCCGCTTGCGCTTTTGAATGATGTACCAATAATCATAAAGCGAAAGCTGCAACTCATCGCTGATTTTAGAAGATGGAAAAATTTTCATTGGGCCTTTAGAAAAAACTTTCCGGTACTACCACCGTGTCGCCAGGTTCGAGGGAAACGTCTTCGTCATCGCCTTTTGTAATACTGGACACATTGGCATGAATCACCTTACGCTCTGATCCTGCGCTGCGTACAATGCGCACTTTACGCTGATTCGCTATCTTTGTAAAGCCCCCTGCCGTCGTAATGGCCTGGACAACGGTGCCTCCTTTAAAAGGGTATGGGCCGGGCTCTTTCACTTGGCCCAAGACAAAAACATTGCTGAATTCTTTGACGAATACCCTAACTTGTGGATCCCGAACGTAATCTTTGGCGAGCGCCTTGCGCAGATAGTCTTCCAGTTGGGTAACAGACATTTCAGCCACTTTAATTCTCCCAAGGAGCGGATAAGTGACGTAGCCGTTGTTGCTGACCCGGACCTCCTGCGTAAGATCCTCTTCGCCGGCCACTGTAATTTCCAAAAGATCATTGGCCCCGACGTGATAATCCTCATTGAGGCCCGCTTGGCCTGAAGAGGAAGGTAACGGTTGAAATTGATCGGCGGCCAAACAAATAGGGCTCGCCAATATGGATAAAAGAAAAATCGAAAGGAAAGAAGCTATAGCGATTTTGAGACTTTGCCTTCGTGCAGATTTTAAACTGTGGCTTGCGTCAAACAAGAAGAAATTGTCCTTCATCACAAAAGGGATGGGAGAGGTTGGATTTGCGATCTATTGACAAGCAGATTAAATTTCGGACGTAAGGCCAACGGTCATTAAATTATTAGTAAAGTCAAAGACCGATGTGTTCGAATCTCTGCGATTGAGTTGATATTGGATATCGCCGCTCACCCACTTATTGAACCGGTATAAAAGCTTGACATCGGTCGTCAATAGATTGTCACTGCGCACACTTTTAGGAAGACCTGGTACCGGTGTGGCAAGTTCATCATATTTCTGCCTCGTGTATGCAAAATTAGATTCTGCGGATAATTTCTCAGTTAAACCTTGCCGCAGGCGCACAAACAATTTGTCTTCTTTGTAAGCTGTGGTTGTGGCATAGGTCGCTTGTTGCACATCACTGACCCAGCCCAAATCAATGGTTGTTTTAGCAAGAGGTTTATACAAAGCGCCTACTTCTGCGACAAAGTTATTGGGATCTTTGTTGTGTTCGTACTCAATATGTTCAAAACCAAATTTAGAATAGAGCGTGGTTTTGGGAAAGAAAGAACCCGTAATACCAGCTAAAAATTCGTTTCCAGTGCCGTCTCGGGATGCGTCTTTCCAATAGTTATAAGAAGTAAGCGCGTGTTCCACGAAAATTTTAGTTTTTCCGCTTGGGGTTAAATCCATCAAAAGCCGATCATGAAATTTCCGGGCACTATAATTCAAGCCTTTCATAGGCGTATTATCATAACTACGGTAAAAATGGTCGTAACCACCCTCTACCGTAAAACGGTTGAACTTATAGCCCAACAAACTTTCTGTATTGCTTTCAAAACGCGGGACGCGCTCGGTAAATGTCGTTCCGGAACGGCTTGAAGTGTGGGATATGCTTTGACCGCCTCGAACGTACATGTCCGTAAAATTGAGGGCGACTTCGCTTTTGAAATGCTGGTCAACGGTATTTTCCCTAGGAAATTTTATAAATTGCTCGAAAGCAGCTTGGTAGTCAGCCTTTACATGGTGATCAAGGAAAGGAATGGTAATGGCAACGCCCGGTATTTCCCGGAAAATAGAGTCCATTTTCTCATCGGCCGACTCAAGTAAAACGTTATCGTCTAACGTATATTCGCCTCTGAAGCGGGGGTGAATTTGAAAGGTATCTCTGACAAGCTGTTCTTCAATCGTGCCTAGATCAAACCAAGGTTTTGGTTCCGCACTCTCTTCTGCTTCTGCGGCTTTGACTTTCTTTTTTACCGCTGTCGATTTGTCTACCTTAGCTTGCTTTTTGGCCGGTGCTGGTTTTTCTTTAGCTTCAACCTTTTCTATTTGCTGATTCTCCTGCTGCTTTTTCTTCCCGTCAATTTTCCCACTATTACTCTTCCCATTGACTTTCCCGCTAAAAGACGTAGGGCCAACGTCAGCTCTTGCACTATTAATAGGGAACGCGAAGGCAACGAGAATTAAAAGAATGAAGCCGATATGAGAAGCTTTGCCCATTTTAGTATCCGCTAACTTTGCCCGATTCAGCATCTTCTTGTCGGCCAGTGTTTTGAGCGGGATCGGTTCCGGGTGTATCCACTTCACTTGATGGTGTAGGCTCAGAAGCAGGCGCTTCGTAAGAACCCCCTTCGTTAACCTCTGTGGTCGTACCATCAGGATTGAGCACCTGAACATTCCCAGCCACAACATCCAAATTGGCATTGCCAGTTCTTAAATCAATTCGGACAGAAACTTTTGCTCCGTTTCCAACTTGAACTGTTGAATCATTTACCAGCACATTGACGGTATCGCCATCGGAGGCTGAAATCTCAGCTTTGCCGGTAACAACTTCGATGGTGGAACCTGCTGGAATGTTTGGGAGAGGATTGCCCGCTTCAACAGTGGTAACTTGTCCGTCCGGGGTTGTAATCTTAACGGTACCCGTTTGATTGGCAATGGTGACAGCGGCAAATGCACTTTGGGTGAGAAGAAAAACGGAACTAACTAAGAGGCCAAGTACCGCTAAGAATTTTAAATTTTTAGACGCCACGCTTGTCATTTCTCACCCCCTTTACACTTACAAAATACGAAAATTTTATTACTTATTTTATCGGCCAAACGGACCAAATGTTAACTGATATTTATGGGGCTGCTTGACACCCTTTTTCTGGATTGATCTTACTGATTTTAACTGAACCGGTCAATCAATTTTTTGCTTTCCGAAGGAGCGGTAACGAAATGTGAAAAGCATGACTAAAGTAAAGAAAATCAGGTTCATTATTCCAAAAAGCCTAAAAGCCGTGTCGCTTGAGGTAAGGGCCCGAGGGCTCATTAAAATAATGCAGGCCCAAACGCCTATCACCCAAATGAGACTGATGTCATCGGAAGATTTGCGTTGAATCATCCTAAGGGCTAAAGGGATATTGAATAAAGGAAGCACAAAGCTTGCAATCATTCCAATTTGGTCGAGATAATGCATCTTCATCGGAACTATTTTATAACTTTCCCTTTTCTTTTTGGTTAGAAACCGGCGTTTCGATCAAATTTGATGCGGGTACAACTCGCAATCAAAAATCTTTATAAGCAACAATTCCCTCTCCCAAACTAGGAAAGATCCTCGGGATCGATTCAAGGGCTGATTGGCCCGGCAATTTGCTTTTCTTTATCGCGCGCACCAATAAGTTTTCTGGATTACCAAAGCCGGCCCCTTTTAATTTGTAGCCCCGGCGTTTAAAAAAACTTCTGGGGGTATAACTTAAATGCGCTTCAAAATCATTGTACCCGACGATAGACTCCAAACCTTTTCGGTAATAGGGCCAATTGGGCGTGGAAAAAATAATTCTCTTTTTCGCGGCGCCTTCCAGCAAATTGATCACTTCTTCAACAACATTTTGTTCAACGTGCTCTATAAATTCGCACGCTAAAACAGTGTCCCATGAGCTGTTTAAAGGGGACGGCATTTTTTGATGCCATACTTTTCTATAACAAACACTTTTAGAGCAGAATTCGACGTTGGGTTGAAAAGCGTCAAATCCATCGACTTGAGGAGGTTTTGTTAAACCGAACTCCCAAAAATTAGTTTGAATCAGATGCCCCCACCGGCCATATCCACAGCCAACATCAAGGATGCTTTCGCCTCTAACTAATGGGATAACGATCGGATCAAGGTACGTAGGAGAGGAGCTCACGGCAATTTCAATAAAAAGCTGTTGGGATTCTTTCCGCCAGCCAGAATGATTCGTTTTGAATCAATAACTCTTAACGCGTGGCGGTCGCTACTTGCTGTTCAAGATCTGCTTTCTCACCTTCCACTTCTAATCCAAAATCATCAGTGTCATCCGTAGCTTTTTCAACGCTGATCGTGGAAGCTGTCTTTTGAGCGCCTTGAACCGTAAAATCGATATCGATGGCATCGCCAACGGCAATTTCTTGAGGTGACTTGGCGTTTTCAAATTTGGTATTCGCGTTGATTGTATAAGTCACGTCCACATCTTTGTCGGCATCATAATCATACTCACTCAGTACAATTTGATTCGCAGAAACACTTTTTACAGTCCCGTAAGAAAATTCGGTTTCGTCTGTTTCCTCAGCCGGCGCTATGACAGCAGAAGCAGCGTTCGGCTTTGCGGCTTCTTCAGCCAAAGTTAAAGTGGATAACAAATAAAGGGAAACGCCTAAGACGAGCGCTCCAAAAATTAAATTTTGCCCCATGTTTTCTCCTTATTTTTTACGTTAGATTTCAATAAAAATGCGGGAGGAGTTACTTATATAGTAGGAGCCTTTTATTGTCAATCAAATCTTAAGCAGGAGCTTTGCGCAACCTGGCTACGAAAAATCCTTCCATTTCTGATGCGGGAAGGATCCGAACGGCTTTTGTTAGAGAAGGGTGGAATTTCCTTCCGTCCCACGCCGGAAGCCCGCTCATGCGATTGGGGACCACAAGTAGGGGCAATTCATGAATTGCCCCTACCAGTTCCAAAAAACCGTCGAATTTTTCAAGCGCTTCATTGACTACCGCCTCGTTTTCCTCCGGCGCAAATGTACACGTCGAATAAACCAAGGCGCCTCCTGGTTTAAGCGCCGTGAGCGCTGACGAGAGCAATTTTTTCTGAAGCTTGGCGGATTGTCGAACTCTATCAAGATTCCAATAACGATACGAGGCCGGTTCGTTCACATTGAAACGTCCTTCGGCGCTGCATGGGGCATCCAAAAGAACGCGGTCAAAACATTCGGGATATTTTTTGCCAAAGGATTCCCCATAACTCAACACAAGTTCCACATTGTTGGCCGCTTGGAGCTCAACATTTGCCTTTAATTTAGAATAACGAATCCGGTCGCTTTCATTCGCAACAATTTTCCCCCTCCCCTGCATGAAACACGCCATCTGTGTCGTTTTGCTGCCTGGCGCTGCTGTAAGATCCAAAATTGATTCGCCGGGTTTTGGATCAAGAACAAGGGGCGGAATCATGCTCGAAAGGTTTTGTACGTAAATTTCTCCGGCTTGATAACTTTCTGTTTTTTCAAGTTCTCTCAAGCGGCCCTCTCGAAGCACAAAAGCATCGGGAAACCATGAAACAGGTGCGAGTTTAAATCCCTGATGTTCCAATTTCTCCCGCACGGCTTGCCGTGAAGCTTTGAGTGAATTAACACGAAATGTGGTGGGTTTCGTTTGCGCGAAGGTATTGGCAATAACGTCAAACTTTTGTGATGGGATGATTTTACGCAGCCGATCCAGAAAAAGTTTTGGCAGGGAATTGACTTCGCTTCTCACTGTGAGGCAAACCTAACCGCTAATCACGAGATGGCAATCGTTGGGCAGATTTCTGGCAAGGGTTCTGAAAACGTCTCCGCGCAATAAATTGGTAAGCGCGCTTCTCCTGGTTGCTCCAATTAATACGGTGGTTACGCCCAGTTCACGCGCCGCACCAGCAATCAATTTGCCTGGGTTATCCCCCAAACGCCAAATGGGAACAGCCGTAATTCCTTTGGCCTCCATTTCCTTTTGAGCCTGTCCTAAAAGCTCTAAAGATTTTACCGAAGGCTCTAATTCAGTCGGAAGATCGCGCGAAGGAGGGCTTTCCTCAACATAAGTCAAATAAATTGAATTCTCGCCTTTTGCTTTAACTCTCAGCGCTGCTTCCTCAAGCAAAAAAGGATTAACACTTTTAAGCGCCACCATCGAAGATCCTCTGTAGAGCGGTGCGATTTCTTTGGCCTCAGAAACCGTCAAAACATTGACAGACAAAACCTCTTCCGGAATCGGTGCGGGCACAATAACTTTAGCGACAGCCCTAAGCGCCAGACCGGTTCCTAAAACCGTAAGCGCAAAAAAGAGCGCGTTGTGCTTTTCATAGGCAATGGTCAATTCGATTAAAAGCAAAATGGTGCTACCAACAAAAAGAAGCGTGCGCTCCCAGCGTTTCAGCGGAAGCCCGAAATTTGTGGCAGTGGCCCCTAAGTTAAGTGTGATGGCACCTACTACGCCAATCGCATAAAGGGAAGCAAGCCCTACGAGATCACGTTCCACAACTAGAACAAGAGCAGGAATGACCGTAGCGATGATAAGAGCAAGACTAGGCATGCCAAAACGATTTAGGCGCGCAAAAATAGGCGGAAGCTCCCGGTCCCTTGCCATCATAAATTGAATACTCACAAGACCTGTAACCGCCGTATTCACGGCAGAAAGTAATAAAAAGCCAAAAATAATGGATATCAACTGACCGTACCAAGGGCCAATGTAATGGTTACCCAGCGCGCGCAACATATCTTCTGTGTGATTGGTGAGCCCCGGTATGGCATTCATCGCAACGCCAAGCAGAAAAGTCAGGATTGAAACTTCCAAAAGCACCGGCCAGATCGTGCGTTTTGAGGTTTTCCCAACCGGTTCAACCATAATGCCTGTCATATTGGCAACCGCTTCAACTCCGGAAAGCGCTAAAACGATCCCGACAAAAACGGACCAATTAGCGCCCCACCCGCCCTTCGGCAAGCTAAGCTGAACATACGGAAGAGATGGCAATGTGGAAAGAAACAAAATACCAGCTGCAATCGAAGCGGCAACCCCGATAACACAAGCAATGCTTCCGCCCTTTGTAGGTCCCACCCAATTGATGGCCCCAATCACAAGGATTGAAAAAATGGCCCAGAGCGCGGGATTTGGAAAATTAAAATAATGGAATGCTTCAAAAGCGCTTAAAGAAGCGGTCACCACATAATCTGCGATTAACAAAAAGGCTCCAATGACGGCGAGCGTTTGGGATCTGTGTTTGACGGAAGAATAAACGCCGCCGCCGTCCGGATAAATGCGGCAGATGACCATATAACAAACTCCGACCAGCGCGGTGAGGCCGGACATAATTCCGAGAAAAAACCAGGAAGCATGGCCCGAGAGCGCAAAGGCAATACCTAAAACATAAGCCTTGCTCGTCCCCCAGTCTCCATAAAGCATGGCACCGGCCTGAAACCACTTTAACTCACGCGGCCGTTCAACCCGCTTTAATGTCATTGCCATAAAACCTCCTTAAAACAAAAAATCTCTCATATATACTTCAATGAGAGAATGGCAATATTGTAAGGCTTGACCTTCCTTAAAACCAGCAAAAAATTAACCTTATTTTGGCCATCTTTTGCTGAATTTAGTGTTTGTTACGCTTGGCTAGATCCGGAGTGAACAAGAAAATTTTAAATGCTTCAATCATCAAAAGGAAGGCAAGAATCGCAAGCAGTGATGCGATCATACCGATGGCATCGAAAGTGGGGGTTCCTGAGAAAAAGCTGAGCAGCATTGCTTTTGTCATTAAAAAAAGAGACCAGAGAGTCATCGTCATCATGAACATCATGGGAATGATGCTGATAAACCATGATTTGCCGGATCGGGCTAGCCAAACGGAAAGAATCATGAGCGTTAGGGCTGCGAGCAATTGATTGGATGTTCCGAAAATCGTCCAAAATACTTTCCAAGCCGGAATGATAGCGCCGCTTGCGTCCGTCAGCTTGAGGCTCACGCAAAAAAGTGGAACAGCAAGGCTTACGAGCGTGGCCCCTATTTTTCCCCAAATATTCTTCCAACCCGTAATTTCCTGAAGAATGTAGCGGGCAAGACGTGTCGCCACATCCAAAGTGTCGTAAATAAAGGTAGTGAACGCGAGCAACGTAAACGAACGCGCAAAATCTCTTGGAATTCCAAACTGCTGCACAAAACGCCCCAAGCCTTCCGCATAAATCCGGTCGGGAGAAGAATTCACAAGCGGATCTCCTTTAGCCAAAATCATCACGGTTGAAAGCGCAATCAAAGCCACCAAACCTTCGAGCAGCATTCCGCCATAACCTACCATCTGACAATCGGGTTCTTTCGCGATTTGTTTTGAGGTAGTCCCGGAACAGACAATTCCATGAAATCCGGAGCAAGCGCCGCAGGCTACTGTTACAAAAAGAAGCGGAAAAAGCGGCAATCCTTTTGCGCTTGTGAATCCTAGAAACGCGGGGTATTGAATTTTCTCCCCGCCCAGAAAAAGGCCGATGACTCCGGCAGCAAGTGTAACATAAAGAAAAAAACCGCCGAGATAACCGCGAGGTTGAAGCAACATCCAAACCGGAATGATTGAAGCAATCAAACAATAAGACAAAAGAATAATATTCCAAACCTGTTGAGGCCGTAAAGAGCCGAGAGCAGGAACTGAAAGCGGCATGAAACGGCCAAACCAAATTGCGAATACAACAAGAGAAAGGAAAATGGGTGTCGCAAAGCCGAGCGGCATTTTAAACCGGTAAAGCGCAAACCCCATCGACACGCCAATCAATAAATAAAGTAAAGACGAGGTAGCGACTCCTCCGCCCAATTCGGGATCGACAAAGGAACTTGAGGTTAAATCAGTGAAGGCGGTGATGACATACATCAAAGAAAGCCAAACAAAAATTGAAAAAAGTAAATGTCCCTTTGGGCCAAAATAATCTTTTACGATTTCAACAATAGAAGTAGCGCGGTGCCGGACGGAACCAACGAGGCTAGAAAAATCATGCACCGCCCCAAAAAAAATACAGCCGCCGACAATCCATAAAAAAACGGGAAGCCAACCGAACCAAAGTGCCGCGAGAATGGGCCCAACGATGGGCCCGGCTGCCGCAATTGCGGAAAAATGCTGGCCTAGGAGAAAACCTTTTTGAGTGGGAATGTAATCGATCCCGTCATTGACTTCACAGGCAGGTGTTTTTTGACGTCCGCTCAGAGCAAACCAGCGGCTTAAAAAGCGGCCGTATGAAAAATAGGCGCCTAAAAATAAAATGATACCTAAAAATGCGATCCAATAAAGATTCATGGATGCAATGCATCCGTCATTGCGAGATAGAATGTTGTCATCCCCGCACACTTTCGCAGCAGAACGTCAAGTTCTGCGCGAAGAGTGCTCGCGCAAAAGCGCGCAGTGTGTTTAAAGCGGGGATCTATAGATTCCCGCTTCCGCGGGAATGACAGATCCGGGATTGCTTCGGCTTCATTTAGAGCGCTGCCTCGCAATGACGGCATGTCTATGCCCGCTTTAGAATTTCAAGCTCTTCCTTGGTTTGTTTCGGATTGCGAATGAGCAGAATCAAAAGAAAAATTCCTGCGATAGCAGCGCACCAGAAAACTTTCGGTGAGTTTTCATATCGAACCACGAGCGGAATCGCCAAAAGCGCAACCATGTTCATCACTTTGATGAGAGGATTCAGTGCAGGGCCTGCGGTGTCTTTGAGCGGATCTCCCACGGTATCTCCGGTAACGGAAGCTTTATGAGCTTCGGAACCCTTGCCTCCAAAGAGGCCGTCTTCGATTAATTTCTTGGCGTTGTCCCACGCTCCGCCTGCATTGGCCATGAAAACAGCAAGGAGCTGGCCGGAAAGAATCATTCCGGCAAGAAATCCGCCGAGCGCTTCTTTTTTGAGGAGAAATCCAACCAAAAGCGGCGTTAAGATCGCGAGAATACCGGGCCGAATTAATTCTTTTTGTGCCGCAGCCGTACAAATGGAAACGACGCGCGCATAATCGGGGAGTTTTTTTCCTTCCCAAACGTCTTTGTCTTTTAATTGTTCTCTTACTTCTTTGACGATTAAAAAAGCGGCTCTTCCTACCGCTTTAATGGTCAAAGAACTAAATAAAAATGGAATAGCGCCGCCGATTAAAAGCCCAATGAACACATTGTGATCTGCAACCGAAAGAAGAGAGGCGACTTCGGCGTAGCTTTGCTTTGTAATGGTGCCGATGTCGGTAATATAAGCATTGAAAAGCGAAATCGCTGCCACCACTGCCGAAGCAATCGCGATGCCTTTGGTGATGGCTTTTGTTGTATTGCCCACTGCATCAAGATCGGCCAGAATTTGACGCGCGTCTTTATTGAGATGCGCCATTTCACCGATTCCATTGGCATTGTCCGCAACCGGTCCGAACACATCCATCGAAATATTGTTGCCGGTAAGCGTTAACATTCCGATTCCGCACATGGATACGCCATAAGCGATAAAGGTTGGATTCGTACCTTGATAAATCACGGCTGAAATCAAAATCGCGACTGCAATGACGAGAATCGCCCATACGGTGCTTTCAAGACCGACCGCTAAACCTGTAATGATTGTAGTGGCATGCCCTGTTTGACAGGACTCGGCAACGGACTTGACGGGGGTTTTGTGCGTGTCGGTAAAGTATTCGGTAAGCCGGTTAATTGTCACCGCGAGAACAATTCCCACCATGGTCGTCCAAACGGGACGCATATCAAGGCCGGGAACGCCGAGGCTGAGCCAATAAGGTAATTGGGGTTTGTCTGAAAAGCGAAAGTAAAAAAATCCGATAAGGCTAAAGCCCGCAATTGAAATAATTGCTGAAAGAAGAAATCCGATATTAATTGCTTTCATCGCATCGCGGACCGCTTCTTTGGTGCGGACGGCATACGTTCCGATAATCGAAGCAATAACGCCGACAGCTCTTACCAATAGTGGGAAAATAACTCCCTTGTGGCCGAAAGAAGCCCAGCCCAAAATCATGGCGGAGACAATCGTCACTTCATAAGATTCAAAAATATCCGCAGCCATGCCGGCGCAATCGCCCACATTGTCTCCAACATTATCTGCAATCGTAGCCGCATTTCGAGGATCGTCTTCCGGAATATTTTTTTCAATTTTACCAACCAAATCAGCGCCTACATCCGCTGCTTTGGTAAAAATTCCACCGCCTACTCTCATAAAGAGTGCGAGCAAAGTGCCTCCGAAACCAAATCCCAAGAGAACTTCATACGCTTTCTCGCCATAAATCATAAAAATCAAAGTACCGCCTAAAAGCCCGAGGCCGTCGGTCAGCATGCCTGTGATTGTTCCAGTGCGATAGGCAATCTTCAGCGCTTGGCTAAAACTTTTTCTGTTGGCTGCTGCTGCCACACGTACGTTTCCCCGCACGGCGAGATTCATTCCGACAAAACCAACCGTTGCAGAAAAAATAGAACCCATCAGAAAGGCGCAGGCACGCCCCAAAGCAATGTGTTTTTCGCCGGCTGTGAAATAAAGAGCGGCGGTTAAAAGCAAAATTAAGAAGGCAATGGTTTTAAACTGGCGGTAAAGATACGCATTGGCTCCTGTCCGGATAGAGCCGCTGATTTCCTGCATGAGCTTTGTTCCGCAGTCTTCTCTCAATACTTGAGCCATGAGAAAACCGGCATATAAAAGCCCTGCGATGGCGGTGCCTAACACCGACCAAAGAGCGATAATTTCACCCTGTGAAAATTGGCTTGTGGTAGATATCAACATCATCAGAGACCCTTTCTTAGTATTTCATTCCTTAACTTTGAGCGCTTATTTGTCATTCCCGCGAAAGCGGGAATCTAATTTCTAGATCCCCGCTTCAAGCATGCGGGGATGACAAGTTTGGAATAACTCAGCCTTATCATATCGGCTTTTAAACAAGCTTCCTTAGCGGCTTCGTTTTTCAAGGCGCGATATCCAAAATTCTCTAATAATTGGAATAAACGAAAGAACGATAACGATTAAAATGACCCAGTGAATTTGTTTTTCGATATTGGGGACAGACCGGCCCAGAAAATAGCCAGCCAAAGTCATGCTGAGAACCCATCCTACTCCACCCATTACATTGTAAAACAAAAACTTTCGGTATTCCATACGGCCGACCCCTGCCACTGTTGGAGCAAAGGTGCGTACAATCGGAACAAATCGGGCCAAGACAATCGTCTTCGCGCCATGCTTGTCATAAAACTTTTGTGTTCTCAATAAATGATTCTTATGGAAAAAAATGGAGTCGTCGCGATTAAAGATTCTAGGGCCGGCATGATAGCCAATCCAATATCCAAAACTATCCCCTGCAATGGCCGCCAAGGAAAGGAAAAAAGTAAGCGGAAAAATATGAACCGATCCGTCCACCGCTGCGACCAAACCGGCGGTCACGAGAAGTGAATCGCCGGGCAAAAAGAAACCGGCTAAGAGACCGGTCTCGGCGAATACAATAACAACAAGGACGAAATATCCGCCCCAGTGAATAAGCTCGTCAAATCGGTAAAGATGCGAAAAAAACTCTTTAATGATTTCCATTTGATTAAGTGCGCCGGAAAGATTCTATTGGAAAACAGATGTATTTCAAGGGGTAGTTTTTAAAGATCGGGGTTGGGATTCATTTCTCGTTTCACGGTAGGAACAAACGGAATGTGGCGTTCTATGGGCGGCAGGCGTAAAATTTCACGGGCCCGGTTCAGAGCATCATCAATATTGCCGAACACATTGTCTTCGCCAATCGCATCCAAAAGCCCCGATCGCTCAAGCGCAATCAGTGGTTGAGTATGCACATCGGACAAGATAAACGCGATGCCATGCTTTTTAGAATTTGCGTACTCTTCTTTTAACGCATGAATTCCGGTGGCGTCAATGGCCGGCACATCACGCATACGAATAATTCTCACTTTTGGAGTTTTTCCGGTAACATTCATAGCTTCCCTAAATTGATGGACGGCTCCGAAGAAAAAGGGCCCGTTGATTTCATAAACTTCAACCTGAGGCGGAACTTCTCTTTTGCTAATAGCGTTCGGGTCTTCCGTCTCCTCTTCGTCTACCAATTCCCGTGTAATAACTTCCACATTGGTTACAAGCGCCATACGCCGCATAAATAAAAAGACCGAAAGGAGCATCCCCACTTGAATGGCAACCGTTAAATCTAAAATCACGGTGAGGCTAAAAGTTGTTAGCAAAACGGCCACATCGCTTTTGGGGCTTTTTAACGTCATCAAAAATGAATGCCATTCGCTCATGTGATAAGCGACGATGATTAAAATGGCGGCGAGCGTTGCCAATGGAATCAGCACGGCCCATTTCCCAAAAAAAAGCATAATCATCAAAAGGACAAGCGCATGAACCATTCCGGCTACAGGAGTGCGGCCTCCATTATTAATGTTTGTAGCCGTACGCGCAATGGCGCCTGCGGCCGGCATGCCTCCAAAGAGAGGGGAAACGGCATTCGCAATTCCCTGTGCCACAAGTTCCATATTCGGCCGGTGTTTTCCTCCAATCATACCGTCTGCCACCACCGCCGAAAGCAAAGATTCGATTCCGGCCAGAAGCGCAATGGTGATGGCGCTTGGAATCATATTTCTTACCATTTCGAAATCGACATGCGGCAAAGAAGGTGGCGGCAATACATGAGGAATGACTCCAAAACGGCTTCCGATAGTTTCTACAGGAAGATGAAAAATACGAACCAGAAATATTGAAACGATCAAAGCAACGAGGGGGCCTGGAATCCGTTGAGACACTTTCTTCCAAAAAATAATAATTACGATCGAAATAGCGCCAACCGCTAAAGCATAGTAATTGATGCCCCCAAAATGATGAGCATAAACGACCCATTTCTCCCAAAAATCCGCCGGAACCGTTCCCATTGGGAGGCCAAAAAAATCTTTCACCTGAGATGAAAAAATAATAAGCGCGATCCCGCTCGTAAAGCCCACTACAACAGGATAAGGGATAAATTTGATGGCGGAGCCAAACCGGAAAAAACCCATCATCATCAAAAACACTCCTGCCATGACTGTTGCAATCAGAAGCCCATCCATTCCATGTTTTTGGACAATGCTGTAAACAATGACAACAAAAGCGCCTGTGGGGCCTCCGATTTGCACACGGCTTCCTCCCAAAGCTGAAATGAGAAAGCCTGCGATAATGGCCGTAAACAACCCCCGTTCCGGAGAAACGCCTGAGGCGATGGCAAAAGCAATCGCCAAAGGAAGGGCTACAATGCCAACCACAACGCCTGAAGTGAAATCTTTGCGAAACTCAGGCCAAGAATAATTTTTTAAGGTCGTAAAAAGTTTTGGTTTCAGCATTTCTACTCCATTAAAACCAGCGAAAAAAAACAAAAACTCCGTCTTTTTCAAACGGAGTTTTTGTTTCCTGAAAAAGATTTAACTGCTTTAAGAAGTGCTTTCGGGCGTGCCTAGATCAACAAAATTCTGACCCCATCGTTTAAAAGCCCCTTCGGCATGCATAAACTTGAAAAAACCACCGATCAATATGGATTTGATGTCCTTGATACCACCACCCGATTTTCTTTGTTCGGTAACAAGGGCAAGTTCTTTTCCGCTCCCTCCATCTGTTAATTTGGCCTCAAAAGCAGCGGCGCCTTTTGAAAATTGAAAGCCGATCAACCAAGCGGTTGCCACATTAAGGAGGCGTTCCGGCATTTTAACATAAACAAGTGCCGGGCTTACCACAAGAGTCCGTTCATCAGGACGTTCAGCCGGCCCCAAGACTTGGTATTTATTGGCAAGTTCAGCCTCAAGGCTTTCTTGTAAACGAGAGGCGAGATAATTTGAATCGTCTTCGGTAAATGTACCGGCGGCATTTTCAAAATACTTAAGCTCAACGGGATTTACTTTTGCCTTGGTATATTTGGTGAGATCAACACCCTCAGCTACATATTCCTGCCGAAAGTGCTCACCCTTCTCCTCTGAAAAGTGGGAGTAATCTCCCAAAAATCCAGATGGAGCGTGAACGGAAGTACAAGCGGACAAAATCAAAGCCAAACAAAGCACTGCAAAATAATATTGCTTACCCATAACTACCTCCTCTATTTTGCCACTAACACGGCTTTCTTGGGAACTTCACAGCGCAAAATCAAACCTTCCTGAATCCAATTGGAAAACCATGCGGCGATTGGAAGTGCTTCCTCTTCAGTTTCTTCCGCTAAAGCTTCGCATACCGCTCCCAAAGTTTGTTTTTGAAGCAACCCTTCAATTAATCGATATTGATTTTTATCAATCAGTTCGCATCGCACCTGATCATTCTTGCGCCCCACCAAAATTTGCTGAGAGCGCTTAATATCAACTCTCAATCCTTGCCTCGCCTCGCGGCGCAGGCGCCAGATATCAAGGATGGGCCACGGTGAAGCAATCAGTCCTGCGGAAGGTTGAAAAATAAACTGCGCACGTTCCCAATCTTCCATCGGGATTTTTGATGCCTGAAGCGGGGTAAACGGCTCGCCATCAAATGCGTGAAACGCTTCCCAAATCAACCATTCAAGTTTTGCTAAATCCGGAAGAAAGGGAAATTCTTTAATCCAAGGTGAAGCCTTCAGAAATTCGGCCATGTGCCGGCCGACAAAATTGAGGTTGTAATCCCGAGAGTGATAGTGCTCGGCATAGGCGTGGCACAAATCAGAAAAATGTTCATCGCCCAACACATAATGAACTGCTTCGTAAACTTCATTTAATGATTCCCGAATCCGCGAAGGGTAACCATTGGCGTAAACTTGAACCCGCTCCGCTCCGGGTAAACCACCTTGAGAATTCAATAAATTTTCCGGTAGTGTGCCACGATATGTTACATCCGGATGAATTTGTAATTTCAGCCAATGCTGAATTTCTAGAAGCGAGGCGGCATTCGTCATTGCGAGGCGGCTGTCCGAATGAGGCCGAAGCAATCCAATGCTGTCATTCTGAGCGGAGCGCCCGCCCAGCAGAACGGCGGGTTCGCCAGTCTGGGTGGCGGAAAGAATCTTGAGATCCTTCGGCTTCGCCTCAGGATGACATGTTGTGTCAGATTGCTTCGTCGTTCCGTTGAAACTCCTCGCAATGACGGGTTTTTGCCCTTCAAACTTTTTATAAATCACTTTTGCTTTTCTGACTTCTTCAAGCAACTGTTCAAAGGGCGGAATGTTTTCATCCCATTCGATCAACGTTGACACCTGGCCCCAATGCTTGAGCGCTTCTCGGTATAAATCCCATACCGAATCAATCACTGGTTTGTTGTGCGTATCAAAAAGAAAATCGCCCATGTCAGTATGCCCAGCCAAATGAATCTGAGCGATGAGATCATGCGGAATGTGGCGCAGGTATTCATAAGGATCAAATCGATGATTCGTGGCATTCACATATACATTATTGATATCGAGTAAAAGGCCGCAACCTGAGCGCTTGGCTACCTCGGTTAAAAATTCCCATTCTGGCATGGCGGAATGTTGATAGGTCACATAAGTTGAAACGTTTTCTAAAACGAATCTTCGGCCTAAGAACTCCTGAATGTGTTGAACGCGCCGGACAACATGTTGAATGGATTCTTCGGTAAAAGGAAGCGGCAATAAATCATGAAGCTGCTCACCCTCTACGCCCGACCAACACAAATGATCGGAAACAAGAAAGGGGTCGATTCGTTCGATCAATTTCTTTAATCGTTCGAGATAAGCGGGGTTAAGTGGATCTGAGGAACCAATAGAAAGTGCGGTACCGTGAAGTGCAATAGGATAATGCCGACGGACCTCTTCCAAAATATGAAGGGGGCGGCCGCCCGTATCCATGTAATTTTCCGAAACGGCCTCAAACCAATCCACATCTTTGGGCCATGTTTCGGTAATCACTGGATAATGTTGGCTCCTAAGTCCTGCCCCGCAACCTAGTATTGGCCATAAATTCGATGCCATCGTCATTATCCTATTGACACTTGTTCCAATCTAAAAAATTAGACGGCTGCTGGCGCAGGAACTAATGTGCCGCCCGCTGTTGTGCAAGCAGCTTCAGATCCAACCATCATCCAGCCTTGTCCTTTGCAGGCATTTTTGCCGGCGCAGGCATTTCCCTTACCGCCGCAAGCTCCGGTTCCTTTGCAAGCATTGATACCTGAGCAAGCAACATCGGCTGCAAATACGGTGCTGGCCGGAAGTACCATTCCTGCGACAGCAACCAAACCTGCAACGGAAGCGGCTAACAACATTTTCTTCTTATTCACTTTCTTATTCACTTATACTCCTCCTTGTTGTTGTTTGACTACACGCCTAGCGTTCGAATTGATTGAGGGGTCGGGGAGTTCCCCCGACCCCTCACCCTCGCCAGCTTCATCGAATTGAAGACTCAAGTTCAATGAAGCTGGCAGAGGGTTACCTTGAAGGAAATCCTGAGCCATCGGGGACAGATTAAAAGTTTCCCGATGGCTCAATTGATTGCCCTTATTCCTGAAGTAACCCTTCCACTTCAAGCGTAATCACAACTTCATCGCCCACTAAGACTTTCCCGGCTTCTAAAGCCTTATTCCAGGTAATTCCAAAATCTTTCCGATTAATTTTCGTTGTGGCTGAAAAACCAGCCCGGGTATTGCCCCAAGGATCTTTCGCCACGCCAAGAATTTCAAGATCGAGCGTCACGGGTTTCTCAACTCCATGGATCGTAAGCATACCGTTTAGTTTTGCGCTGTTCGGTGTCATATCGGTAACGCCGGTGCTGACAAAGGTGATGGTAGGGTATTTTTCTGCGTCAAAGAAATCTGGGGAACGTAAATGCTTATCCCGCTGGGCTACATTGGTATCAATGCTGGCAACCTGAATGGTGGTATTGGCCTTCCAAGTTTCAGGATGATCGGGGTCGTAAACAAAAGAGCCTTCAAATTCCTTAAAATGCCCTTGAACGTTAGAAAGCAAATGACGGACCTTAAAAGAAACTGCCGTGTGGTCCAAATCAATCTTATAGGTAGCGGCGAAAAGGGACTGGGTGAATAGGAACAGTACGGAAAGTACAAAAACAGGCAATTTCAGGCGTTTCATAATCTCTCCTTCGTTATCCAAGTGATAGCCTAGGGTAAAAGGAAGCGTATTATAGCAAATTGCGGCGCCGAGTTTAGCGAAATATTTTCCCGCCGGCTGCTGCCAAAAAAATGGGTGATGGCCATTTCATCTAGCCATCACCCAATAGAACCCCTTAATAACCGCTAAAAACTAAAGTCTTAAATTTTGCCGTCCCAGCGTCCGCCTTGACGGGCAACCAAAGCATCCCAGCCTGACCAAAGGCGAAAAATGCCGGTAAGCCCAAGAATAGCGTGGGTCACAACTTTTTTATCTTCATTGTCATTCAAATACTGCCCAATGCCAGGCCAAATCAATAAAGAACCGAGGCCGCCAAGGACGGTTTTGCCGCTAATTGTCCCATGCACAGCCGTATTTTCGGCAAAAGCTTGAGTGGGAATTGCTCCAAAAGCAACGACTGCGATCAAGAGTGAAGCAATTAACTTTCTGTTCATCGGGTGACCCCCCATAGTTGAACGCGTTAAGTTGATCTGAAACAAATGCGATGACTAATATGGTATCAATTTTAAGGGTTTAAGCAAGATTAAAAAAGCTGCTTTGGGTGTTATGCGGACTCAGACGGCGGCATCAAATTGCCGTGATAAGCGGTAATCCAGCGGATGGTCCCGCTTTCGGAGCGCATGAAAACACTGTAGGTAACCGGGCCTGTGCTGGTGAATCGTACGCCGCGCAATAAACTTCCGTTGGTAATGCCGGTCGCTGAAAAAATACAATGGCCGCGCACCAAATCATTAATCGAATAAATCTTGGGGTCTGCAATCTTACATTCCTTCGTCATCACTTGAACTTGAAGCGCTCCTCTTAAACATTTCATGGCGCAAGCGGTAATCACGCCTTCCGGCGCGCCGCCGATCCCATAAAGCAAATCAATGCCGCTTTGAGGAAGGCAGCAAGCGATCGCGCCTGAAATATCGCAATCTTGAATCAATTTAATTCGAACTCCGATGCTTCTCAGTTCAGCGACTGCTTTTTCATGACGCGGCCGGTCTAAAATGCACACCATAATTTTCGAGACGGCCTTGCCTGTGGCTTTCGATACCCGTTCGATCGTTTGTTTCAAGGGTTCATTTAAATGAAGTTCTGTTTTTCGGGCAATTTCGGGGCCGTATGCCAGTTTATTCATATAAAATTCAGCGGTGGAAAAAAGAGACCCTTGTTCTCCGACGGCAATTACGCTCATGGCCTCGGGACCGGAAGTTACCGTAGGGCGCGTGCCGTCAATCGGATCTACCGCCAATTCATAAACCGGAACGTTTTTTGTTTTTGCAAATTTTCCGAGCACTTCTCCGCCGTATAATCCAAAACTATTATCCTTTTTTCCTTCGCCAATCACTACTTTGCCGGAAAAATCCATTTGATTAAGCCGCTCCCGCATGGCTTGTGTGGCTGCTTTGTCTGCGGATTCCTTATCGCCGCGGCCAATCCAAGCAGAAGCGGCAATGGCGGCAGCTTCGGTAACGCGGACAAGCCCAAGGCTGATATCAATCATGTTGTTCTCATTTCTCAGTTTATTTAAAAATTAGCATATCAAGTCCGACAACCACAAGCAAAATTTCGACAAGCATCAAAAACTTCTGACGCGACAATTTTTCAAGCACTTTCCGTGCCACATAAGAACCCAAGGTCATTACGCCTCCAAAACTCAAGCCGGCGATGAGTTCCCGCGCATTTAATATATGCAAACGGTTGTATGTAATCGATTTCACAAGATGCATTCCCACCGCGCAAAGTGCCTCCGTTCCGACAAAAGCTTCTTTGGTAAGGCCGTACGCCAGAAAAAAGGGTGAGGAAACCGGCCCTACTCCTCCCATTAAAGCAGAAAGAAATCCGGTCACAACTCCCAAAGGCACAAACACCCACGATTGGGTTAGTTTAAATTCAGAATGGACGTGGCGGAGGAGAACCGTGATCAAGAGGAAAATCCCAATTCCCTTTTTAATCCAAAAAGCCGGCAAAGCCACATAAACAAAGGAGCCTAAAATGGCAAATGGGATTGCGCCGGCTGAAAAAAGAAGGACGAGTTTTAAATCAAGTTCTCTCCGATTAAAATAAACCCGCGAAGCATTTCCCAAAAGAACCGAAACGGTCAGGATGGGAACCGACGCTCTGACGCCATAAAGGGCCACGAGAACGGGAAGAAAAAGCATGGCGCCGCCGAAGCCGATAATCCCTGAAAGGGTTGAAGCCACAAACGCGGCTACGGCCGCACCGCCCCAAACGAGGAATTCTGTCATCTATATTATCACTTTTTAAACACGAAAAGTTGCCGGCTTCTTCTAAGCTGATCCCGCCCGGTACATAATCACATTTATCTTTTCCAATGTGATTAAACCTTCTTTGACCATTTGATCGAGATGGGGTAGGAACTTGTTAATTTTCTCATCGCTGTCAACGATTTCAATAACGATTGGCAAATCTTCCGAAAGTCTAAGAAGCTTTGTGGTATGCATATGGCTTTTGCAGCCAAAACCCATAAAGCCTTTGATCGCGGTAGCGCCGGCCATACCTTCTTTCTTCGCCAAATGGACAATCGCTTCGTAGAGCGGCCGCCCCTGCCATTTGTCCGCCTCTCCGATAAAAATTCTTAAAAGTTTTCCGTCCGCTGGTATTTTCATAAAAAGATTGCCTCCTCCGTTTTACCCCGTTAGAGGTTTGCGATTCATCTCTCAACGGGGTTTACAAAATCTCAGCCAACAAAATGCCTACGCGAAATAACACGAAACCAACGACAACGCTAAGTGCCACATTAGCAAAAGCGCGCAGTGATTCTCCTTCTTTGATTAAATTCGCGGTCTCAAGCATAAAAGTCGAAAACGTGGTAAATGCTCCGCAAAAACCAACCATGAGAAGAATCCGCGCGTTTGGGCTCAACAAAAATTTCTCCTCGCTTAAGGCTGCCAAAAAGCCAATGGTAAGACACCCGATCAAATTAACCGCTAAAGTTCCATAAGGAAAAGTGGTTCCGAATAGCTGATAAACAACTCCTGCGAGTATGTACCGCGCCACGGTTCCGGCAATTCCACCTGTAATTAAACTAGCCCACTTTCCCATAGAATTTCCTAGAAGTGCTCTCATAAGTCTGTCATCCCCGAATGCTTTAATCGGGGATCCAGGCTCTAGATTCCCGCTTTCGCGGGAATGACAACAGCTTCAGTGCTTGTGAAACTGCTCCTATTGATTATTGCGTGGTTTGATCGTTCGCCTGGTTTTCTTGATGAACTTGATCGCGGAATGCTTTGTTTTCGGATTTTTGTTCCTCAAAATGTTGTTGGGTAAGATCTTTTTGTTCGGCTCGGTGCGTCTTTAAAGCCTCTTTCTTTTGCGCCGGTGTTAAATTCGGATCATTCGCAATTTGATTGAAATAATCGACATTGCCTGCATGCCGATTGTCGCGAAACGCCACGTTTTCCTGATATTGAGTTTGGCGGTGCGAAAGAATTTCCGCTTTTTGAGCCTCGGTCAACTTCGTGTTGTTGGCAAGTTTCTGATTCAGAAAATCAATATTTTCGTTATGCTGCTCTTCACGAAAAGCTTTGTTTTCCGAAAATTGCTGATCACGGTGCGCAACAATGGCGCCCGTTTTTTGATCTTTCGGCATTTCTTTCAAACTTGTCCGGAATTCCTTATTTTCCGCTTTTTGCTGAGTGTGATGAGCTTGTCTTTCGGTTTTTTGCCCTTGATGAAAAGCTTGGTTTTCGGCCCTCTTGGCCCAGGCTGCCGAGGGAAGAGTTAACACGGCTGCCATTAGAATAATTGTTGTTTTCTTAACCATGAAATTTCTCCTTTATTATACTGCAATTAGTTGAAAGCGTGTTTGTTTCTACACATTAGACGTATGAAGACCAAAAAGGTTTAGTTCAATTTTCACTTTTTACCCATCGCCAAAAGATTTGCCCTTTTTTCCGGGAAAAGCGCCAGGATGCTCTCTTGATTGGCTTGGCAGATTCCGCGTTCTGTAATTAATCCGCTGACAAGTTTTGCGGGGGTAACATCAAACGCATAGTTTTTTGCCGGGCTGTCTTTGGGCAGGAGAAGGACTTTTTTGATTTCGCCTTCGCACCAACCCTCTGCATATCGTACTTCGTCGGGGTTCCGCTCTTCGATGGGAATATCGCGGAACGCGTTCTGAACATTCCAATCAATTGATGTGGAAGGAACGGCGGCATAAAACGGTATTTGATTATCTTTGGCGGCGAGCGCTTTTAAATAAGTTCCGATTTTATTGGTGACGTCTCCCGTCACAGCCGTTCGATCGGTTCCTACAAGCACGAGATCGACCAATCCACGCTGCATCAAATGTCCGCCTGTATTGTCCGCGATCACCGTATGGGGAACTCCATGTTGCAAAAGTTCCCATGCGGTCAAGCTTGCGCCCTGATTTCGCGGCCGCGTTTCATCTACCCACACATGAATTTGAATTCCTTTATCGAAGGCTTTATATATAGAAGCTGTGGCGGTGCCCCAATCAACGCAGGCGAGCCAGCCGGCATTGCAGTGCGTAAGAATATTGACGGGCTCATTTTTCTTTTGGCCCGCGATTCGTTCGATCAATGTGAGGCCGTGTTCACCTATTTTCTCGCAAGTTTTTACATCCTCATCCGCAAGCCGTCCGGCGGTTTCAAAAGCAATTTTAATTTTTTGCTCGATTGAACCGGCCGATTCGATTGCTTTCAGCTGAGTTTGAATGGCCCATTCTAAATTGATCGCGGTAGGACGGCTTTCACGCAATTTCTGAATTTCATTTCTAAGATAATGATCAAGCGCGCTGTCTTTCGGTGCGTTTCTGAGCGCTAAATAAACGCCGTACGCTGCGGCCACTCCGATGAGCGGCGCACCGCGCACATGCATTTCTCTGATGGCCCGGGCCGTCTGATCCAAATCGGCAAGATTTTCGATCACCAATTGATGCGGCAAATGCCTTTGGTCAATCACCTGAATGGTAGCTGGATCACCCGGTTTCACCCAAATCGTCCGATAAGGAACTTTGTTGATTTTCATGAACCCGTCCTGCTGTAGCCGCGCGCATGGCTTTTGCGCTCATTTTCAGTGAGATAACGCTTCCTTAAGCGGATATTTTTAGGGGTCACTTCAACAAGTTCGTCTTTCTCGATGAATTCGAGGGAAAATTCCAAAGTCATTTCGCGCGGCGGAATTAATTGAATTGCTTCATCAGAACCGGAAGCCCGCATATTGGTAAGTTTCTTCTCGCGTATGGCATTGACCACTAAGTCATGCCCTTTATTATTAACACCGATGATCATTCCCTCATAAAGTTCATCGCCGGGACGCACAAAAATTTCACCGCGGTCTTGCAAACTCCAAAGCGCATAGGCCACCGAATTTCCTGAGCCTTGCGAAATTAACACTCCCCTTTGACGGTCCGATAGTTCACCTTTGAATTTTTGATAATCATAGAAATTCTGATACATAATCCCCGTGCCCCGTGTCATCTTGAGAAGCTCGCTTCGAAAACCGAGCAAACCGCGCGAAGGAATAAAAAATTCAAGACGGATTGTTCCGACAGCGCTTGGAAGCATGTTCCTCATCTCGGCTTTGCGCGCGCCAAGCGCTTCAATCACAACCCCTTGGTATCCGGGGTCGACTTCGATCACGATTTCCTCGACCGGTTCCAGTTTCTCGCCGTCTTCTTCCTTCAGAATCACCTCAGGCATAGACACTTCAAGTTCGTAGCCTTCGCGCCGCATCGTTTCAATCAAAATGGAAAGATGGAGCTCTCCGCGCCCTGAAACCTTGAACCGATCTTCCCCCGCTACTTCTTCAACGCGAATCCCTACATTCATCATCGCCTCGTGCATCAGCCTTTCGCGGATATGGCGCGAAGTCAGAAAGCGGCCGCCATCCTTGCCCGCCAGCGGGCTCGTATTATGGGCGAAATTCATAGAAATGGTCGGTTCGTCAATTTTAACCGTATGAACGGCTTCGGGTTTTTCAGGATCGGTAAGCGTATCGGCAACGCGAACGTCTTCGATTCCGGCAATCGAGGCAATGTCACCGGCTTCAACCGATTCAACTTCTCCGCGTTTCAGCCCGCGGTATTTCAAAATTTTTGTTACTTTCCCGCGGCTAAGGCTTCCATCTCGCTTCATAAGCGCTAATGTATCGCCCGCTTTGACTTTGCCACGAAAAATACGCCCTGTGGCAATGCGTCCGACATAAGAATCGTAATCAAGCATTGTCACCAGCATTTGAAAAGGGAGTTCGGGGTCAGCAATTGGCGGAAGGACACGATGAAGGATTGTATCCAAAAGCGGTTTCATATCCTTAGAAGGCTCTTCAAGCTCAAGGGTGGCCCAGCCTTCTTTGGCCGAGGCAAACACGATCGGAAAATCAAGCTGTTCATCGGTTGCATTGAGCTCACAAAAAAGATCGAAAGTCATATCAACCACTTCGTGTGCTCTCGTGTTTGGGCGATCGATTTTATTAACAACAAGAATGGGTTTGAGATGAAGCTCTAAGGATTTGCGCAATACGAATTTGGTTTGGGGCATCGGCCCGTCAAAAGCATCCACGAGAAGCAGAACGCCGTCCACCATTTTGAGAATGCGCTCGACTTCGCTTCCAAAATCAGCATGCCCGGGCGTATCCACAATATTGAACAACGTGTCCTTATAAATAAAAGATGCGTTCTTAGAAAAAATGGTGATGCCGCGCTCCTTTTCAAGCGGATTGGAATCCATCACGGTCACTTCGCCTTCTTTAAATTCATGCGCGCCAGTTTGTCTTAAAAGGGCATCGACCAGTGTTGTTTTGCCGTGGTCGACATGGGCAACAATCGCGATGTTGCGTACGTTTTTTCTCCGCTTTTGTCTTCCTTGCGGCGGCGCTATTTCGTTATGGTTTGGCATAGAGTGAGGATTTTACCAGAATAAACTGGAAGGGTCATTCTAATTGATAACACGCGCTAAATACTTGTTAATCTGTAGGAAAATAAGTATATTATTGGAATGAAAAAATATCTCGTGGTTGGCGCGCTTCTCCTGGTAGTTCAACTCCTTAACTTTGGCTGTGCCAGCCATTACTTAAAAGGGGTAACGCCAGAGGGAGTAAAGGCTTATTTGGGTCCTGCTTCAATCCAGGATACGGAAGCTTACAAAACGTTTCTCAATGGTTCGCGATCCGAAGCCGCGAAATTTGACTATTTACTGGAACGAATTAAGGCCGCTCAGGACTTGGAATATTATCATGAGGGAAACCGTCATAATTGGCTTGAAGCCTACCGGGCGGGTACTTGGCTTTTAAGGCATCATTATGAACCGGGGCAAGACGCGCGCGATTTTGTCCATAAAGAAGTACTTCTCTACCAAACTCCGGGCAAGCCAACCGCCATTAAATTTCCGGACGGCTCCATTCATATCGCTTATTACATTTTGCTGAATGAGCTGGACCTGCTGGATGAAACCCTTCAAAAAACTTCCGGTTCAAAAACCTGAATCAAAGCGCGGGGATAGCGCCTTTACTTCTTGCCTCGAAAAGGATGCCAATATTTGAGTTCCAAGAATTCGATCAGGGCAGGAATAAAAAGAACGGAGGCTAAAAGACAGCTTCCAAACCCAAAAAATCCAATCTGTCCCATCGAACTCATTCCTCTGTGGCGCGCAAAAAAAAGACTCGCAAATGCCGCCATCGTAGTCAAAGAGCACAAAATCACTGCCTTCCCCGTCGTGCGCATAATATCAAAAAGCGTCAACTTTTTTTCTTTTTTATACCGATGAAAGATATAAATTCCATTATCAATTCCAACTCCCAAAATACTTGGGAGGACCGCAACATTCATATAATTAAATTTGAGCCCGAACAGGCCGGCCATTCCTGCAAGCCACAGAAATCCGATCATCAGCGGAGATAAAACCCACATCACATGATTGGGCCGGCGGAAATGCAGAAAAAGCAGTGCAATAACAACTCCCAAACTAACGAGCATCGCGCGGGGCGTGTCTTGTTCAAGAAGCATTAAAATGTCTGCATAAACAACTGGTTCTCCCGCAATCGTCACATCCTCCGGAAAACCCAGATTCCTCAACTCAGCCACAAATCGCTTGGCCATTTGCCCATCTAAAAGGCTCAATTTTGGATAAACAAATACCGTGGAAACTTTACCGCTTTTGCCTTCATACTGCGCCCGCAATTCACTCGGAAGATCTGAAACAGTCAAAGGGGTCGCTTGAAGTTGACGTTTCAATTCAAATACTTGATCCCGCTGCTCTTGATCAAGTTTTTCGATAAGCGCGGTGTACTGTTCCAAAAGTTCATTCATTTGACGCATGAGGGCAATCTTTTCTTCCTGATGCTTTGGAATGTAGGAAAGTACGGAGGCCGCAAAATCGAATGTTGAATCCGGATGCGATTCGATATAACGATTGATTAATAGCGCAAGTTCGGAGGCGCGCTGGCGGCTTGGTGTCATTAATACCACCGGATTTAAGACCACGCCGAAATATTCGCTAATTTGTTCGGCAAGCACCATCGACTCGCCATTTTTTTCTTGAAGGTTCTCAAAATTATAATCAAAATTAAGGCGGGGTATTTGTGCCATAGAAAAACCGGAAAAAATAATTCCTGCGGCAAGCAACGCATAAATTGGCCCCCGGCGCGGATTAAGCCAACTTTCTTTGAGAAAACTTGGCGGCGACCATTTATGATGGCGGGCTCTTTGAAATACAACGAGAAGGCTTGGAAGTCCGTAAAAAAACACAGCAAAGCACAACAAGATGCCGGCCCCTGCGATCAAGCCGAAATGTTTAAAACCTTCGAATTGACTGATCGTCATTGAAAAAAAGGTGATGCTATTGGTGAGAGAGCTCGTCAAGGAAGGTTTCCCAAGCTCTGTATAGGCGCGCTCCAAAGAGCGGCGCGTATTGCGGGTTTCTTTGTACCCTTCCGAAAAACTCACGAGAAAATGAACTGCAAAATCAATTCCCATGCCGCAAAGAATTCCCAAAAGAAAAGCGGAGATAAGATTCAGATAACCGATGGCAAGCTGTGCGAAAGCGCATGTCCAAAGTACGCCAACTCCAAGAGGCAAATAAGCCAGGATGATCGATTTAAAATTGCGGAAAAAAATGGCCATGAGAAAAGTGATAAACGTTATGGTAAGAAAACTTGTCAACTTCAAGTCTCCCACAATCACATGATATTCGTCATAGCGCGTTTTATAAGGCCCCGTAAGGCCTAACTTGACCGGATAACGTTTTGGCAGCTCGTCACGGATTTCCTCAAAAGCTGACCATGTGGTTTGAAACAAACGCTCAGAACGTTCGAAGTTAGTCGCCGGATAGTTTGGTTTGAGGAGCACAACGCGCATAAACAATTTCTTTTCTTTGCGCGCAAACCCGCCGATCGCGTACAGTTTTTCTTCTAGTTCAAGTGATTGAATATCCAAAACGGGCGGGGCTTCATCTAATAAATCAACGAAGAAAGGATTAAGTTTTCTCCGGTAATGCCCCATCAATTGATGGGCGTGTTGTTCTAGTTTTTTCAAGCCGTCCAGTGATAAAAAGAGCAGCTTCCGGCTTTGAAGTGCGGAAAGGTCTGTGCGATTGTCTACATAATCAATATCTTCAAACGATTCGGCCTGCTTGGAAAAACGATCGGCTACCTGATGCGCGGTTTCTTCATCCGGAGATTCAATGATCACAACAAGGAAACTGGTTCCTCCTACTTCTTCCGTCAACCGATTGAGGTTGGCAACGCTCGGCATCGTTTTAGGAAGAAGGTCGAGGAGATTTGCCTTTAATTTTAAGCGGCCTGCGAGAGGGATGGTGGCGAGGCTGATTAAAACAATGGCCGATAAAATCCAGACGGCGTGCTTGGAGACAAAATCAGCTTCCCTGCGGCCAAATGAGTGCTGTGCGCTCACGCTTTTTTGCTGTCAGGCTCCTGCTGAGCCTGATCTAATTTTTCCTGCATGCGCTTGAGCAATCCTGAAAAGGAAGATTCACTAATAATTTTGTTAAACTGGTAACCCATATCCTCCGTAATGCTGATCCCGTCCAAAATTATATCGTCAACTCTCCACTGGCCATTTTGCTGATAAAGATGGTAAACGACTTTGGCATCAAGCGCTTCTTCGCTGTGCTTGACAACGCTGCGCACTTCAAAAGCATCGCCCACCTGTCGCACCTCGGGATAAATAATTTTATAACTGCCTAAAAATTGATGGCTGTTTGGATAAGCCACTTGCTTAATGAGTTTCCATAAGAGGCTCATAAAAGCTTCGCGCTCCTCAGGCGTAGCTTTCTCCCAATGTTCTTTGAGAGCGGTTTTACCCATCGCTTCGAGATCTAAGAATGCGTCCGCTTCTCGTACGAGGCGCTCATGAGCGGAGGGGTCTTTGACTGGAAATTCCATGGAACGAATTATTCCAAGAAATGTTTCAAGCGCTTTTTGCGGAGCCGGACCACCTGCTTTTAAATCTTGCGCCAGCGGAAAAATCAAACCCACAGAGCATATCCCTAAAAGCAAAAGCTTAGCTATTCTATAAAGTAAAGAATTTGTTTTCACAAGATTATTTTAAAAAAGCCCTCAACATCCACGCCATTTTCTCATGCTGCTCCATAAGGCCTGTGAGAAAATCACTTGTGCCCATATCTTGATATTGATTGGCGCAGGCTTCAAGATCAACCCTTAAGGCCCGAACAATAGCCTCATGATCGGAAAGAAGATCTTGAATCATCCCTTGAGCGCTTGGATTTTGGCCTGGTTTTTCTTTAAGGCGGGCGTGTTTTAAAAATTCGTTCAGTGTGCCGAATGAAAAAACTCCCAAGGAACGTGCACGTTCGGCAACATCATCCACAATGTCATTGAGCGCCTCATACTGGGATTCAAAAAATTTGTGAAGATCGTTAAACTGAGGGCCCGTAACGTTCCAATGACACTTCCTTGTTTTGGTATACAAAACATATTCGTCAGACAAAAGAATGTTGAGGATTTTGGCGGCCGCCTGGCGGTTCTTGTCTGAAATCCCGATATTAACTTTCATGGCGTATCATCACCTCTCTCCCTCTATAGGTATATTTTAACTCTTTTGCCAAATTACCTCAAACAAATTTGCCGCCCCTATAAAAGTGGCGTCGGTAAATCAGGCTTTGGGCCGTGAATGAAGTTCTTTAGCCTTTGCAAGCTGTTCGGGCGTAAGAACAGATTTCAATTTAGCGTAAGCGGTGATGGTTTCCTTGGCAGAGGATGCCATCGAAGCAGAACCTTGATCGATCAAAGCTTCAATACCCGCCACGTCCAACTCGGGCGCAGAAAGTTTGCTGTGAATGTTGAGTGCGAAAATTTGATATTCGGCCATGTTGCGAATATAAGCTTTCTTGGTCTCAAGCGTAAGTTCTTTGATTGTCTTAACCTGATCTTCGCTTAGGCCTAATTCTTTTTCGTTGCTCAAGAAAAATCGTGCCTTACCCATTAATTTGTCCACAATGGGGCATTCATACTTTTCATCCCCACCATGATAGCCGCCTTTGTCAAAGGAACATTTACTGCCTGCCGGACTTTTTCCTTCGCCATGATTTGCTTGTGCGAAAGTTCCAAACAGCGAAATGAAAAGTGCGGTGATCACCAAAAAAGTAAGCGTCTTCTTCATGACTATTCCTCCAGTGTTAAGTTCTTCGATTTTGATTAAGAGTACAGATTTCTGCGCCTTGAGTCAAACATATCTTCATCGAATAAAGAAGATCACAAACATGGTTGACCCAAGATTAATTTTTCTTTTTTCTTCTTCGAAAAGGATTTGACGAAGCATTCACGAACCAAAGCCTGTGTGCGGGTTCCGCAAGGTTCACGGTAAAGCATCTCAAGCGGCCGCCTCGTGCGCGTATAATGAGACGCTTTGCCGGTGGTGTGCATCTTAAAACGCCGTTCCAAGTCTTTCGTAATCCCGGTATAAAGCGACCCGTCTTTACACCGGAGAATATAAAGAAACCAAGCGTCGGTTTTCCGCCTGCGGCGGCGCGTCTTTTTTTCTTTCGCCTGCATTCGTTCCAACATTTTTTTATATTTCGGTGTCATATATATGATCTTTTTACCGATACGTTTATTACAGTAGTGTCCCCCTTAATAAAATTGCGGCAACGGTAAAATAAATCATAATCCCCGAAACATCCACCAAGGTCGCCACAAAAGGAGCGGATGCGCTTGCCGGGTCAAAACCCAAGCGCCTAAGAACAAAAGGCAGCATAGAGCCGGCGATGGTCCCCCACAAAACAATTCCAACCAAAGTTAAAGCAACGGTGCTGGCAATCAAAAAATAATGCGGGCCGTACAAGTGAAAAAAATTCTCCCATAAAATAATCCGCACAAAACCAATCGTAGCTAAAATTAATCCAAGTCCCAATCCCATGCCGAGTTCGCGGTAAATCACCCGCCACCAATCACGCAATCTGATTTCTCCAAGCGCCATGGCCCGAATGGTAAGCGTAGCTGCCTGCGAACCTGAATTTCCTCCGCTTGAAATAATGAGCGGCACAAAAAGCGCCAGCACAACAGCGCGGGCAATCTCCTGCTCATAATGCACCATTGCACTTGCGGTCAGCGTTTCTCCGATAAAAAGAGCGGCCAGCCATACAGCGCGCTTCTTAAGCATTTGAAAGAAACTGATCTGCATATACGGAAAATTGATGGCTTCCATACCGCCCAATTTTTGAATGTCTTCCGTAGCTTCTTTCTGAACCGCTTTCAAAATGTCATCCGCGGTAATAATTCCTTTTAACCGCCTTTCGGCATCCACAACGGGAAAAGCTAAAAACTTATGACGGGAAAATAAATGGCTGATCTCTTCTTGATCTTGGTGTTCAGTGACAGTAATGATGTCTGATTCCATAATTTCGCGGACTTGTTTTTCAGGAGGAGCTTTAAATAACTCCCGGAAGGAAACAACGCCAAGAAGATGTTGCATTTCATCCAGCACGTAAATGTAGTAAATATTCTCTAATTGGTCTTGCGCCTGAAGGCGCAAGTAACGAATGGCTTCATCCACGGTTAAATCCGGCCGAAGGCGCGCAAAGCGCGGGTTCATTAATCCGCCGGCCACATCCTGGTGATAAGATAAAAGCGCATGCACCTCTTTGCGCGTTTTTTCATCGAGGAAGTTAAACAACTTTTCGCGGAATTGGTGTGGGGCTGCCTGGATTACGTCGGCCGCGTCATCGGGGGGTAAAAGACACATCCATAACCGGCCTTCATGTTCTGGAATGGCGAGTAAAATTTGCTTTTTCTCAGCCGGCGACAACGTCAGGAAAAAATCAAGCGCGTCGTTTCGGTCTAATAAGGCAAACCCTTCCGCCCGCTCTTCTGCCGACAGTACGGGCCAAGTTTCGCGAAGCTCTTCAAGAGTTAAACGTTCTTCTGTGTCCGGAAAACTTTCCATGTGGGTTTCAAGGATTAATTTTTATGTTCAAAATGTGCGGGCTCTATTTTCTGAGATAGACGGTTATTTTTCAACAAAAAAGGCTATGGCCCGCCCAGCATCCGCCAGACAACGTGGCGAATCAGCCGC
>Ga0155842_109_pt5 | contig 36362 bp, 36 predicted proteins | sample RifCSPlowO2_01_FD_107496 | JGI IMG/M metagenome (GOLD analysis project Ga0155842, IMG submission 107496) | Omnitrophica bacterium RIFCSPLOWO2_01_FULL_45_10b | reverse complement strand
CAAAACGCCCTTTTCCGGAAGAACACAAGATTGTCTCAAGCCAATTGAGTGTTTCGAAATCGTTTCGATGAAAATAATTGCTTCTTCGATTAAGATAACGCTCTTGCATATAATCTAAAATAATTTCTTCAGCAGATTGCGCAACAAAATCAGCTTTTAGAGAACCATCCAACAAAATAGCATTTGGAAGTTCGGATGCTAACTGGCAATAGGCTTGGCGTTGACGCTTTATTTCCTCATGTGAGACCTCCTGTTTCCGTGCTATGATTTGCTCCTCGGGAACATCAAGGATTAAAAAAAGATCAGGCTTTGGGATAAAGAAACGAAAAAAAGAAACCAGCCATTTTGGGCCACCGTAACGGTAACGGCAAGGATCTACAAGAAGATCATCGTAATAACGGTCGAATAATACTACGTTAGAACGCACTAGCTGAAGCCATATTTTAATCAAATAACCTAAATCATAATCTACCAAATAATACAACATTTTAAGCAACGAGGTGAGCCAAGAACGCAGAGATTTACCGTGCGGATTTGTAACCGGGCCCTGACCTTTTCTTACCTCAAACAAATTAGGATATAAATGAAAAACCGTCGACCGCCTGAAAAGTGGAGCGAGGTTATTTTGAAGGTGCTGAATCAATGTGCTTTTACCTGCTGCATCCGGACCCAGAACTACAACAAATAAACCTGTTGGATATTTCAATCTTAGCCAAATCCGTTTCAGCTCTGAAGCCCAATAACAAACAGGGTTTAAAGGATCGCGTTTTACTACTTCCCAATGCAAGGCTTGTTTTAATGAAGGCGCATGAGCTTCCAAATTCTCCCAATCTGAATTCGTAATCCATCGAATTACCTTTTCCCCCAATGAGGCACCAAACAAACGAAGCGTAATAACATACGCATTTTCACCAAGTGCATTGCATAGCTCTTGCAACCGAATGATCTTCTGCCGGTCCGATTGAATTCCTTTCGAAACTCTCTTTGCCAATAAATAAGCAAATTCAACTTTCGGCGCTGCGACCCAGAACCCATTCCACTTTTTTCTATCAGCCAAAAGTTCCTCCGCTTCGAAGAATACAAAGCCATCCCAACGATAATCTGATGCAGTGTCTAACGGAATGAACCGAGTGGCTTCATTTTCCTTAAAGGCCAGATCAAAGCGATAACAAGAAGTTTTGTACTCAACCAATTGGACAAGCTTGATGCTTTCTGAATTTCTCAGAATTCGCTCCAGCTTATTTAAATCACTTGGGTGAACCACAATATCCAAATCCGACGGCAAGTGGTCGGGCAACGATTGCCATCCGTGAAGAATGCAATAGCGGACACCGCGATTTTCAAACTCTGCTAAAAGCTCACGCAGACATGCCATAGCTTATTTTCCTTGGTTGATAAATTGCTTTAAAATAAGCTCGACCCATTGCAAACGCGGTAACAATTGAAGACCCCAGCAAACCTATCGTCGCTCCCATTTCCTTTTGAGTGGAAACCAACCAAAATCCTAAAACTAAAGTTGCAACACTTGAAAAGAGGTAGCATAAAACAATGCGATCAGGCCGCTCCATTGCACGCAGAGCCGTGCTGAAAACAGATATAAAACCTGCAGAGAGTGGAATTAGACTAAGGAGGGTCAACAAATTGCTATGCCCAAGGTATTTAGCTCCATAAAGCAAACTCATTATTCTTTCGCCAAATAAAACAATAAATATCCAATAGAACAAGGGGCCTCCAATAAATGGGACAAAGGTGAGGAGAACGAACCGATGAAGACTTTTTACGCCGTGAGCTTTGAACTTCTTTACAAAGCGCGGGATTAAAAGGATTGCTATTGACGTATTGGCCTGCAAAATCGGCATGACAAGGTTCATTGTTGCCCGCAAAGCGGCGCTCCCTTCAAGCCCCGTCCAAATTGGTAAGAGGGTGTAATAAATATTGCCTGGAAGCCACATAAGAAGAGCTGTGGCAGAAGACCACTTGCCGTAGTTCCAGTGATTCATTGCAACAGAATGAAATACGGCTCGACTCTTGCTAAGACGTAAATCAGGACGCAAAAACCATAAGAAACATACACTGACCAACACGCTTGCAAGCCCCATAACACAAAATCCGGAAAAGGATGAGAGCAATTCCATGTGATAAAGCACATACATTCCAAAAGACATCAATACCACATAAAGGATACCCCCTAGAGCTGCCAAATGCGGTTTGAATTCAACATAATAAACCCGCCGTAAAATCCAAAGCAGAAGGATGAAAGGGCTCGCAACCGTCAAGCCGAAAAAGGCATTCGCAAGCAAGCGAGAACCAAAGTGAGCAAAGATAATTGCGGTGATTGCCATGATTAAACTTATGGTAAGCGCAAGCACCAAATGACCATACAAAAGGCATCCCAGATAGCTTTGGAACTTGCTACTATACTTCCCAGAGCCAAAGACAAGCATTGGCTCAGTCAAAATTGCTGTATGAAAAACTCCGAGAAGCAAAAAAATAGAATACGCCACCACAAACGCCCCATACTCAGCGGCCGGAAGCCATCGGGCTAAGAGGATGCTGGCCAAAAAATTAGAGCCTGCAAAAAGCCCTTGATCCAGGACGGCGAAGCCTCCTTTGTGAAGCCATTTCAAGACACGTTTTAATGTAAATTCCGAGAACATTGTTTGCCGATAAATCCTATTGTTTGGTGGATGGACTGTTTTCCCAATAAGGAATTGCGCGCTGGAGCTGGTCGTAATAATATTTGGCCATCCAGTGTTCGTAGTCCCTTTTTTTAGGCGGAGGCTCGAAGCGCTGAAGCGACTGGTACAGGTTTTTCGCCTTCACAAAATATTTAATTCCCTCAGGAGTGGGCCCATTCCGTTTCGCTTCCCTTAAATAAACCGAAAGCAGGTAAAGCGAATACCGAACCTGCCTGTTGGGCGCCCAAACCAGAGATCGTTTAAGCGAAACAATTCCTTCCTGGGTAAACCCGGCTGAATATTCCAAGGTGCCCAAATAAAACCAATAATATGCGAAAGTAGGATTGAGCGCCGCCGCTTTTTGCAGACAAACAATTGCCTCTTTTTGAAATGCCTTTTTCTCTTCCTCCTGCGACCGCCGTGCTTTCAAATCGTACTCCGCGCCGAGCTGATGCCAGAAATCGGCATTGGAAGGCTGTAAGGTTACGGCGTTTTTCAAATTCAACAAATGGTTTCCACCGGCGTACGACAAGCGTTGCGCGTGATAAATACGGGTAGCGGAAAAAACCAAGGAAAGACTTAAGGCAAAGCAGATGAGAGGAAATATTAATCGTAAGACTGCTTTGCCAAATTTCATTCTGCCGCAAGCTTCAGGCTGCACGCTATGAGCTTCTTTGAAACGGCTCAATTGAAACAAAAAGGCTAATTGGAGTGTGAACATGAAAGCAACCGCGGGAAATTTCAAATGATAATCCGCATATTCCATAATGCCGATTCCCAACATTGAAATGATGGCTTGATAAGTGATCGTGCGGCTCCAGGAAGAAGGATTTTTAGCCCTTTGGAATAAGGCGATGAGCAGAAGTGAAAAAATAGCGGCGAAAAATAAAAAGAACCCAGCGATTCCTGCTTCCGTCAATAATTCCACATAATCGTTGTAAACATGCGGAACAACACTGTAGTCCCAGATACCAGGGGCAGTTACCTTTCCCGCGATAAATCGATACGTATCCAAGCCGGTTCCAAAAAGCGGAAACCTATAAAAAATCTGAAGGGATTCCTTGGCAATGGCCATGCGTACGTCAAAAGTGCTTTGCAATTGCTTTGCGCTGAATTGAGCCGCTGTTTTGTCATAGCCAAGCCATCGAATGAAGAGAAAAGACGAAAGCAAAATCGCGAGGAGCAATAAATAAATCTTGATATTGCGTTTCCGGAAACTGGAGACTGAAAAATAAACAATGCAGCAAAACAAAAGGACAAAGGCAGACATCCTCGCCCCTGTAAAAAAACATGCGACGAGAGCTAAAATAGCCAATAAAAGTAAAAAACCGGTGCCCGTATTGACAAACGCTGCCCATTTAACCCAAACGGCTTTTTCCTGAAGGTCTCCGGCCGATTTCCTTTTAAATCGATGCCAGCGGTATTGCATCAAACCTAAAAATAAAGGAAAGCTAAGCCCGAGAAATCCTCCCAAATTATTTTGATTCACAAATGGGCCGAACCATAAGCTGCGAGCCGTTAGGATAAGCTCTTTAATTACGGCTCTGTCAACCATAACATTTTGAATCAAACCCCATGCGGTAATCCCCAAAGCAAATATCACGACCCAAGAGCTGATCCGCACCGCCGCCTCACGTTTTGCCACTGTTTTGACGCATATCAAAAAGAACAAAAGATAAATAACCAACTGAATAAACGAGTTATACGTAACATAGGAATTGATACTGCCTATTCTTGAATCTCGAAATAGGCGCAAACCGAAGGAAGCCTGAACATAAACCAAAGCGAGGAAAGCAGCGTAGAAAAAAAGAGGGAGGCAAATGACAGGCTGGAAATCGCTAAAATAATGGTCCTCCGATAAGAACAGAAGGGCTTGAAGAATGAGGCTAAAAGCAATGAAGAGGCGGGTCCAATAAATGGAGTGAACTGAAGTTCCGCCGAAGGTAAAAGTGGAAATGAAAAGAATGAAGACAATGACGAGCCACTGAAGATTGAAGGATATTTTTGCAATGACCGTCTTCGACATTGGGTCTATCCTTCAATGTTCAGGAAAAAGCGTTGTTCCTTGTTAAAAGATCGGTAATTTAAATCTCCTACCCCGGATCCCCCGACAAATCCGGAGTCTTATCATCGTAACCCGGCGGCATTACGGTGGGCAATGTAAAATCGATGCCGGATAATATGAACCCACTCATAAAATTTGTGAAACTGTCATTAATGTTGCCGAAATTGAGGTCTTCATCAACAGGGTCTAAACCAAAAGGGTTGTCGGCAACGGCATCATCACCTAAATCACCGAAGTCGAAACCATAGAGGCCATCGTCCACTCCACCGAACAAATCTGGGTCATAAGAAAAAGCATCGAACGTACTCCCTAGATCACTCCAAAAATTATCGGAGGAGTAATAATCTCCGCCTATCACGGGGTAATCAGAGTTGTAACCTTTACCTGCAGCATCCAAATCATAAGCCAGAGTACCATCATTAGAACCATCATCCTTCACCGGGTTAAAAGGATCAATGGTGTCCGCCCCAATGGTTGGATTGTCTACTGGTTTGCCATTTTCATCTACTGGAATGCCTTTACCTTCAAATGGATCTCCAGGAAGGGGGTCCATTTTTACCACGGGCGCCGCACCCTTCTTAACAGTCGAACTAGGAAGTCCCTTACTAGGATCAACGCCTACTGCATATATTCTATTTTTATTCTTTTCCTCGTCCTCTTTTAGCTGCTTCGGGGTCTTTGGTGCCGCATAAAGAGAAGGGGTTAATATTGCAAACACGAGGGCTAAAACAGCGATGACGCCCAAGTATTGCGCCCCATTCATGAATAATGCCGTTGTCTTCAAATTGATGTTTTTCATTTGTACTGCCTCCAAGGTACTGCTTCGGTGTTCAATCTTCCGAACACTCATAATGAACTTTACCACCCCCCCTATTCGGTTGCAAACACCGCAATACGAAAGTTGGGATTCCTCTCCTAATTTTGGGACTTAATTCAAGGTTGAAGAAAGATGGGGGGTGGACCAGTGGTGATGGATCAAAAAAACCTTTGTCATTCTGAGGGCGCAGCCCGAAGAATCTACTTGTAGATTAGATCCTTCACTTCGTTCAGGATGACAGGCGGCGAAGGGCTCAGAATGACAGTTTTTAATCGCCTTTTTTGGGGGCAGTGTAATACTTATCGGGGGGGGACGCACCGCTTTTTCCGAACTCGCGGATGAGGCACCTTCTTACGGGCTGGCCGATTCCCTATTGTTCTCATAAGGATCTGAATCTTGGCAAAATGGGGTCACGGGCTTTGGCCACGAATTGGTCACAAGGTCAACGCCAAGAAGATGGCCTTGTTAATACAAGATTATCAACCTGAACCTTGTCTTCTAACTGACAGCTTTCCAGATGTTTAACTTTCGGCTTCATATGCCCACGCGCCATAAAAGTCCCCTAAAATAAAAATCCCGGATTCACAGGAATCCGGGGCCAGCGGAACACGCGGTCCCGCTGAGATGATGTGAAAGTATAGCTGTTAAACTGCCTTCTCGTCAACCTTGTTATTTTTCGGCTTTTTTGAGTAAAAATTGAGTACTTTCTAACCCCTTGTTTATTGTAGACTTATATCATACTTGAGTGTTTTCCTGCCACTCGATTTTCGGTGCTCAAGCCGCTTCCTCTGACAAATTATCACACAAAAAAAGGGACAGGCAATACTTCTTGCCTGTCCCTTTTTTGAGGATGACACCTTAAACCAGACGGTTTTTAATCGCCTGCTTTGGAGACGCCGTAGTATTTGCTGTATTTCTGATAATAGGTGTAGGAAGCGTAATCTAACTTCTTATAATCAGTGCCGTTAATGGCGGCGCCGATCAGCGTACCTTTGGCCGAAAGAATCCTTTCTTTCATTTTTTTCGCGATATTACGGTGAATTTTTCCAAAGCCAAATATCAAAATCGTCCCGTGGACTTTGGCGGAAAGAAGAAGGCTGTCGATAATGTGGAGCCCTGGAGGGCCATCAAAAACAATACGCCGGTAATGAGGTTCAAGCTCCTGAATCAAACGCTCCAACATGCTTGAGCCTAAAAGCGCCGCTGGATTAGGTGGTGTTACCCCTGCGGTCATAATGGAAAGCCCCGGAATCTTATCGATTTTCTGAATGGCTTCCTGGGGTTTTGCAGTTCCGACAAGGCAATGGCTTAAGCCAATCTTATTTTCAAGCCCGAATATTTGATGTAAAGCGGGCTTGCGCATATCCGCATCAATCAGAAGCACTTTTTCACCGCCGTGGGCCAAAGACATCCCGAAAAGAGATGCTACGGTCGTTTTGCCCTCCTCAGGAATCGTGCTGGTGAACATTAAGAGCTTGCTTCGGTCAGCCGGCATTGAAAAAAGCACGGCGGCGCGGATATTGGTAATGTCATCCATCAGCCTCATGTCGGTAAGAACGTGTTCCAATAAATTCTCGCGCCTATCGCTCTTCGTATCTCCTGCCAATGTATCAAGCTGAGGCAAATAACCTAAAAATGGCATCGGGATTTGGCGCACATCTTCTTCGGCCTTAATGTTTAGGTCTAGATTGTTCAATTGGACAGCAAGAACAATGCTCAAAAATAAAGCGATGAGGGTGCTGAGTGAAACCATTACCAAGCGCTTAGGGCCGGACGGCTTTGTCGGTATTTCAGCCCGTTCAATGACCTTCATATTGCTCGCGCTGAATTCACCGGACAGTCCCGATTTAAGCCCCGAAACAATCTTTTGAATCTGGGATTTCATCTCGCTTTCCAGATAATCAGCCCGGGCTTGCAGCTCTTTTATTTTGGGATGTTCGGACGTATACCGTTTTGAAAGTTCCCTCATCATGGCATCTACTTTGATTCGTTCTTCTTTAATGCTATTGATCACGGGGTCCTTCGCCACGCTTGGAAGTGACGTAATAGCGCCTTCTTTATCTAATTGCCTCAGCTGGTTAATGCCGCTGCTTTTCTGAAGGGTTTCCCCTTCTTTGGGAAACCATTCTAGGATCTGCTCCGAAATAAAAAGGCGTTCCCGCCAAGACTCTTTGATAAACGTATCGGAAATGCCATCCGCTATTTTCGCGGCCCATTGCGGATCGGTATCGGTTACGGAAAGCTGCACAATTTGTGTCCCTTTTAAGAGTTTGACGTTGGTTTTATCGTCCCCTAAAAGATCGGCGGCTTCTTCGTTGGTTTTAATGCGTTTATTTACTTTTTGATAATGCTCCACAAGATTTAATTCTTTAGCCGCTTGTTCCAAAATATGATGGCTCTTAAGCATCTCGGCTCTGGTTTGGAAATAAGTGGGAAGAGGATTTGCGGCAGGCGATTCCATCATTTCCGGATTTTGAAAGGCGGATTCTTTGCCGCCTTCAATAAAAATCTTGGTGCGTGCCGTGTAGACAGTCGGAAGGTGTAACGCGTAAAGCAGTGAAAAAACGAACGCAATGCCTGTAATCGTAACAATGATCCCGCGCTTGTTTTGAACCGCTTTCCACAAAAGCTGCAAGTTATATGCGTCAGCTTCTTCTTCAGATTGAAACACTCCGGAACTATAGTCAAGTTCAGGAACTTCTGCCATCTCAACTCCTTTTAGCTTTAAAAAATCGATTCGGGAACAAAAATAATGTCGCTGGGCTGTATTTTAGGATCGTCCGCGTTACCGCTAATAATTTTTTTGGCGTTAATGACAATGACTTCTTTTTTACCTTTAATTATCCTCACCACTTTAATTTTTTTCTTATTGGCGCCGTCTTTGAACCCGCCTGCCGTAGAAATCATCCGCATCAAAGTTGAATTAGGCGTGTAATCATAAACGCCCGGCTTTTGCACGTAGCCCAAGACGGAAATAGATTTAATGGTGCCTTCCGATCGGGAAATGCTGATTTGAGGATCCGTTATAAATTTTTTGAGGTTCTCGGTAAGCTTATTGCGCAATTGTTCAATGGAAAGGTCTTTTACTTCAATGCCGCCGATCAGCGGAAAATTGAGCTTTCCGTTTGGGTCGACTTCATAAACCTTCGAGAGATCTTCTTCTCGATAGACCGTGATCTCTAAGCGGTCCCCCGGCTGGACCCGATACGAGCTGTCTTCGGCAGCGGCTGCCGCCATCTTTTTGGCATGAGTAGCTTTCGCTTTAGCAGCAAGAAGAGCTTGCTGAGAGTAGCCAGGAGGCGGCGTTCTTCGAATATTTTCTTCGGCAAAAACCGGATGCGTGGAAAACGGGCCGAGAAAATAAACAGAAATGGAAATCAATAAGAGAACAGCTCTCAGTTTATTGCGATAATTTGTTCGCATTGCATTAATTACCTCTACGTAATATGGCTGCCTAGGGTTCATGCAAGTTTGTAAGACATTGCTGATTCCAAAATATGTGCCCGGTAGTCACCTTCGTTGTCAATATTAACATTTTTGAAACGGAGCTTATAACCAACGGAGAAATTTAAGGTGCGGATGGGATTCCATTTAATTAAAGCACCTCCGACAACGGTATGGTCTTGCTTTCTCTTCGTCTTTCCCACGGCCGTAGTTTCACGAATATAATCAGTTCGGCCAAGCGATCCATCCAAAACCAAACTGATGCGCGGCCTAACTTTATAAGTAACCGTTCCGTTGATGTTGTTGCCTATATTCCAACCACCATTGGCGCGGCTGGTTTCCTGTCGGTCACGGGTCGCCTTTAAAAAAATAAGCATTTTATTCGAAAACTTATATCGAAGATCTCCTTGAAACACCCAGCCGTTAAACGTATTAAGGGTTGAATCCTTATAGATTTGCATTTTATACCCCGGTTGAAAAGTAAGATAAAATTTTTCCGTTACTTTCACATTGGAGCCGCCCCATAGGACAAAACCCTTGGAATCAAGAAATCCGTTTCTATAATATTTGACAATAAGGTCCCTTCCCTCGATAAAGAAATCCATCTTCGGGCTGAAATGATAGGTCGCGCGGCCGCCTGTGTTGTGACGCCGGTAATTACTGTTATCTCTTGAACCAATATCTTTATACGCAAGCTCATAAAATTCATAGAGTGCGGCTGCGCTGAATCGCCTCGTAAACTGATATTCAAACTTTGGCTGAAAATTGTTGGTAACGGTGGTGCGTCGTTTGGCAATGGCATCAGAAGCAGCGGCTTTCGTATTGGAAAAAGCGTACGTAATACCTGTTTTAATTTTTGGGCTTACATATTGAATGCTTTGAGAAACATTATGATTAAAACCCGTTTGTTTTGCATCCCGCAAAAACTCTTGAAAGCTCATCTGATAAATGGATCTGAAACTAAATCGGGTGCCGCTTCGAATTAAAGCGATGGAAGGCGTATAATGAAGAATAATGTCTTCGTCTCTTTTGTCGGTTTTTCCCTGGCGCTCACGGTTGGTATTTGAGTCATACGTGGTTTTAGATTCAAAACCGGGGAGAAGCCTCCAGTCTTTATCAGAAGTAAAACCAATGAGTCCCCCGCTGAAGGGATCTTCTTCAAGAGGGCCGACGGTAGCTCCTTGAATAGTGGGAATATCTCTTTCGTATATTTCTTCTACCACTGAGAAGGCTTTCGGTGAAACTGTAATCGTGAAAATGATTGTTAAATAAAGAACTTTTGCCAAGTAACTGCTATCACTTCTAATAATACCCCCTGCTTCCAGCTTGGTCAAATTGTTCACTTAAATAGTTTGTGAATCACCGGCCGGACTTTGCCGCAAAGAATTTGCACCCTTTATTTCTATCTAACTTGTTCGCAAGACAGAACTTAAGGATGCAGCAAGTTCCGGAAAAATCTTAAATTGACCGCCGTTCACTTGGTTTCTATTGTTTCGGCACATGCATTAAAAGAATTAAATGTATTTTACCTATAGATAGCTGGAAGTAAAGAGTTCTCCACCGGAGGCGGATCCGTCCTTTGGCGGAGAACCATTCACCATAAACATGGGGAGTAGTGGATTCGAACCACTGAAGGCCGAAGCCAACAGATTTACAGTCTGTCCCCTTTGTCCACTTGGGTAACTCCCCGTGAGTAGTGATTAGTAACTAGTGACTAGTGATTAGTGGCAAGTAGCTAGAACCATTTCGCTTTTTGGCTTTTCGCTAAATACTAACCACTGATCACTAACCACTAAACTAGCTGGCGAGAGGACTTGAACCTCCAACCCACGGTTTATCCGTGTTCCGCCGGAGCTGAGAAATCAATGGAGCCGGTGGAGGGATTTGAACCCCCGACATGCTGTTTACAAAACAGCTGCTCTACCCCTGAGCTACACCGGCAGATAGTTTATTCCGATCAGCTCCGGCGGCCCAGGACTCCTCGCGGTCGATCCCGAGCGTTTTTGCTCGGGGCAAAACCGTTGCTCTGCCCCTGCCCGCCAAACAACGCGGCGAGGTCCGTCCGCAAAGCGTTGTTTTGGACGGGTCTCGCCACGCTTTGTGGCGGAAGCTACGCCAGCAATAGAACCAAACTGTCATCCCCGAAATCTTTTATCGGGGATCCATAGATTCCCGCTTAAAGATCGTGGGAATGACACGGCTTTTGTTAGGTACTTTTAATAAGCGCAGCACAATATATCAGATTTTATAAAAGCTGTCCTGAATGATTTTTTAAGCGGGATGAGGAAAACGTTAGCTTTTAACTTGCTTCGGTGCCGAGCAGCTTGGGAATTAACTCTCCAAATGTAGGGACCAAGTGAAAAGGTTTTTCAAGATAGACCACTTTTTTGAACCTAAGCGTCTGTCTTTTCACCTCGTCTGAAGGGTAGCCCGTCATAAAAATAATTGGGACTTCCGAATTAAGCTCGCGCACCTTTTCAGCGAATTCGATGCCATTCATCGTCGGCATCTTAATATCGGTCACGATTAAACTGTAGTGATCCGGTTCCTTTCGAATCACTTCGATCGCTTCTTCGGGGGTGGGGCAGAACTCGGTATCGCAATTTAATTCTTTCATCAGATAGGAAAACGCTTCCAAAATTTCTTTCTCATCATCCAAGATAAGAATAAGCGGCCTTTTTGAAGATTCTTTTTCTTTCATTATTGATTTCCTCCTCACCCAATCATTTGTTGAAATGCAGAAGGCAGCGCTCCAAGAATATCGCTTGCCACCATGGAAATTTCACCTTTTTGTTTCGCTGCCATATCACCGGCTAAGCCGTGTATCAAAACGCCGAAACACGCAGCTTGAAATGGCGCCGCACCTTGGCCCAGCATCGCCGCAATCATGCCTGTAAGTATATCACCAGATCCGCCCGTTGCCATCCCGGGATTGCCTGTTTTATTCACATACACTTTCCCCTGAGGAGAAGCGACAACTGTATGATAGCCTTTAAGAACAACAATCACCCGATATTTTTTGGCAACATCAACAGCCCTTTGCCTTCGAAGCTTTTCGCCTTTCGGAACCGGCGTTCCAAAAAGACGGACAAATTCTCCGGCATGCGGCGTCACGATAACAGGTACCTTACATTTTCGGAACAAATCGGCCTGACCTTTAAAAGCATTTAAGCCATCCGCATCAAGAACGACCGGTTTCGTTGACCCAAGCACCGTATCGCGCACGACAGCTTGTGTTTGGCGATTAAGTGAAAGGCCGGGCCCTATCGCTAAAATATCCTGGGTTTTTAAAAAATTCCGGATGGGCTGCAGCGCGCTCCGACTTAATGTGCCCTGTCTCGTTTCGGGAAGCGGTTTCATCATGGCTTCGGTTAAGCGCTTTGTCAACGGCGGAACCAGACTTTCTGGAACACCCACGGTCACCAAACCGGCACCGGAGCGAAATGCCGCCATGCTCGCCAGATAACAGGCCCCGCTTAAACCTCGTGAGCCGGCCAAAATGAAGATTCTCCCATAATCTCCTTTATGAGATGCGCGCGGTCTCGGACGGAATTGTTTTCGGAATTCTTTTTTAATATCCACAGTCCAAAATCCTATGTCATTCCCGAAATCTTTAACGCTCGCGCTCATGCGCGGAGCACTTTTCGGGAAGAACTTGATGTTCTTCTCCGAAAGTGTCGGGAATCTATAAGTCTGGATCCCCGCTTAAAACACGCGGGGATGACGTTTTTTCATGCAGTTTCAATCAAGCGGCACATTTTTTGAACCGCCGCTTTCATCCCAACAAAAATAGCGCGGCTTACAATCGCATGGCCGATGTTGAGCTCCTCCATAAAAGGCAGTTTCACAATCGCTTTAACATTCTCGTAATTAAGGCCGTGGCCAGCATGAACACCCAAACCAAGCCGATGAGCCAAAAGAGCTGCTTCGCGCAACCGCTTAAGTTCGATCGGACGCTTTTTACGCTTCGCATTCGCATAGCAGCCTGTGTGAAGCTCAACAAAATCACAATCGATATCGAAGGCAGCCTGTATTTGTTCCGGTATTGGATCAACGAACAAACTTACCATGACTCCCTTTTCCTGAAGAAGATAGATAGCTTCCGAAATGCGGCGTTTCCCGGCGATAACGTCCAATCCACCTTCGGTTGTCAATTCTTTGCGGCGTTCCGGAACCAAACAAGCTTTGGCAGGCCTTAATTTTCGCGCCACCTTGACAATATCGCTGTTCACAGACATTTCAAGATTAAGCGGGACTGAAATAGATTTTCTCAACTCAAAAACATCTTGATCCTGGATATGGCGCCTGTCTTCCCTGAGATGGACGGTAATCCCCTCAGCTCCTCCTTTGATTCCATCCAAAGCCGCTTGAATCAAATGAGGTTCTTCGCCGCCGCGCGCCTGGCGCACCGTCGCCACATGATCAATGTTTAAACCCAACTTAACACGTGATTTGGAATTCATCAAAGAGAAGGCTTCAATCAAAACTTTAGCTTCTTAACTTCAACTGAGGCAAGTGGAAATTTTTCCTTGAGGGATACTTCGGGCGGCAAAATGAGTTTTACAGGTACCTCTTGAATTCCTTCTTTTAAACCCTCTACCTCAACATAAGCCAAAATATCCGTTGCTGCAAGTTTATCCAGAACGGCCTGCGGCCCTTTTAGGGTAATCGCAATTTGATCCGTCACCACTCGCGCATAACGATCGGCAGAAGGTGTGCCAAGGATCTTAACATGAACATCCGGAATTTCCCGTTCTGAAAATTCTGCTTTAATGGGAATCTGAACCTCGGTAATGGCATCTCCCACAACGCGTATTTCCGGAAGCACGGCAATCTTCACCGTACGGCGAAAAGAACGCACCCGCCCAACCAATTGAATAGGCTCTGTTTTAATCGTATCCATTTTCTCAAGCGCAGCTTTAGGCCCTTCAACTAAAACCGCATTTGGATCCAATTCAATAGCCTCCTGGTCTGCTCGATACCCATAAGCCGGTTCTCCAACTAAATCCACTTGAACGGGAAGTTTTTTGACAATGACTTCATCAAGTGAAACGGTAATAAAAGAAGGAAAAATTTTTACAACTCTAATTTCAGGCGCCGGAAGCGTAAAATCATTCACCGATACGTTGAACGAGTAATCGCCGGGCTTTTGGATCCCTTCGATTTTATGGCGCGCCGTAACATTTCCGGAAGAAAACGCGGAAAACAAATGCCGAGGTGATTGAAATGTTACTTCCAAAAAGGAAGAGGAACTTTTCACAACTCTCAATTGATTGCTCGGAGAAATAATGGCAAGCGGGATCGTTTTGGTTGCTTCGATGCTTTCTTCGCTTACCACATAAAACCAAAAGCCGACGGCAAGGATGAGTGCAATCAGCTTAATGCCCCAATTTTCAATCAGCCAGCTCAAACGAAACCGCGTCATCCCGTTAGAACTCCAGATAACGGTGGTTTTAATGATAACGGTTGTTGCCCGGTTTCAACTGCTTGCATTTGAACTAACTCCGTTAAGTTCAGAGTTCTAACGGGAATCATTCTGGCGCCTTTTCCTCTCCATTGTCGCGTTTCGTGAAGCCGGTGAAACGAAAACGCTGTTGAACATAATCCAGAAAAGCGCGTCCCCGTTCCTCAGGCCTAAAAAGACTCTTTAAGACGCGCCGGAGCCCTTCTTCGTCCAAATCGCGCGTCAGTTTCCCATAAACCGAAACGGAAATAGCTCCTGTTTCCTCTGAAACAACAACACAAACCGCGTCTGTTTCCTCGGTCAAACCGATTGCGGCGCGATGCCGTGTCCCTAATGCGCGCGGCAGAGTTTGACTTTGACTCAATGGAAAAAGCGAACCCGCCGAAGCCACCCGGTCACCTTCAATGATCACGGCACCGTCGTGGGTAGGCGTATTGGTAGCAAAAATCGTCAACAAAATCTCAGAACTTATTTTGGCATCAAGAGGAATGCCGCTTTCGATATAATTTTTAAGCCCTGCTTCGCGTTCAATTGCAATCAAAGCGCCGCGCTTCATTTTGGACATCCGCTGACAAGCTTCTACAACTTCATCGACGGTTCCGCCTTTTTTGAGAAAGGGATTGAAAATGGTATTCTGGCCGATCCGCGCCAAGCCGCGGCGCAGCTCAGGCTGGAAGAGAATCAAAAAGGCAAGAACGCCGACCGCAAACAATTTGGTAAGAACCCAATTGATCGTGCTGAGTTCCAAAATTTTTGCGACATTGAATAAAATCACAAGCAGGATCAAGCCGCTCAAAACTTGGACAGCACGGGTGCCCTGGAGAAAACGGATCATAAAATAGACGAGAACCCAGATAAATCCGATTTCCAGCAACGCTTTCCAAAGGATTAAGGAATGCATGAAATCATTTTCTCCAAAAAAAGGAAACGAGAAGAGAAAGAATTAAACTCATGGCGAGAGAAGTAACAATAGGAAAATAAAAAGTAACCGGCCCTTTTCGAATATAAATGTCGCCGGGCAAGCGGCCAATTCCGGGTAGTTTACCAACAAATTGAAACAGAATGCCTATTAAAATCAAACTGGCGCCGAAAATAATAAATAACTTGCCTAGATGAGGCATTACCAGAGCTCTTTCTGACGTTTTGTCGGTTCTACGCCGAAATGAGTGTATGCCAATTTCGTAAGCATGCGGCCCGATTGAGTGCGTTTCAAAAATCCTTTTTGAATCAAATAAGGCTCATAAATTTCTTCCAAAGTTTCGCTTTCCTCGCCAATGGCAACCGAAAGCGTATTAAGGCCCACCGGGCCACCGCTGCATTCATGCAAAAGATACTGAAGAATACGTTTATCCATTTGATCCAAGCCGGCTTCATCAACCTCCAGCATTTTAAGCGCCTGATCAGCAACCTCAGCGGTCACTTTACCATTGGCTTTCACTTGCGCAAAATCACGCACCCGCCTAAGAAGCCGATTGGCAATTCGTGGTGTGCCTCGCGAGCGACGAGCGATTTCATGGGCACCTCTTGAATCAATTTCAACTTTTAAAAGCCGGGCGGAACGGCTGACGATCGTGGTTAACTCCTCATCTGAATAATAATTAATTCGCTCCACAATTCCAAAACGCGAACGAAGGGGCGAAGTCAAAAGACCGCTTCGAGTCGTCGCGCCGACCAATGTAAAACGCGGAAGATTGAGTCGAACCGAGCGGGCATTTGGCCCTTTATCAATCATGATGTCCAAAATATAATCTTCCATCGCGGGATATAAATATTCTTCCACGACATGAGACAAGCGGTGAATTTCATCGATGAATAAAACATCGCCTTCTTCTAAATTCGTCAAAAGACCGGCCAAATCTCCCGCGCGCTCCAAAACAGGCCCTGAGGTAATTCGAATGTTGGCGTTCATTTCTTTTGCAATTAAATGGGCGAGGGTAGTTTTTCCGAGCCCCGGCGGACCGAAAAGCAAAACATGATCAAGCGACTCCTTGCGTTTTTTGGCCGCTTCAATATAAACGGAAAGATTCTCCTTGATTTTATCCTGGCCCACAAATTCCTTAAACTGCGTGGGCCTAAGCGAACTGTCAAACTCGAGGTCTTCTTCGCGCAGAACTTGCGTAACTAATCTTTCCGATTCCATCTCCGGCTTACCCCGTTAGAGATAGGAAACACCTCTGGCGTTTCCGTAGATTACAATTCAACCGATGAAGTAATTTCTGCAGCATTTTTCCCTTAATTAAGCACGTTTAAATAGATGAGCCATCGGGGAGCTCTTTTTAATCTGTCCCCGACGGCTCATCCTGAGCCCGCCAACGATCTTTGGCGGGCGTAGGATTTCCTTAAGGTAACCCTCTGCCAGCTTCATTGAACTTGAATCTTCAATGTAATGAAGCTGGCGAGGGTGAGGGGTCGGGGAAAACTCCCCGACCCCTCAAATAGATTCAACGTCATCTCTAACGGGGCTTAGACATATTGGATTTGTTTCAGCGACTCCCGAATTAACGATTCAGCGTTTAAACGATCATTCCCTTTTTGAGACAAAACCTTTTGAATGGCTGCCTTCGCATCTTGTTTGCTATATCCCAACGAAACCAAAGCGCGCAGAGAATCCTGGGCAAGCGCTTCATGTTTGGACAAAATGACAGGGATTCCTTCAGGATCAAGCCTGCCTTCGATCACGATTTTCTCGCGCAACTCAATAATAAGGCGCTCTGCGGTCTTGCGGCCAATGCCCGGAATCGCAGTTAACGCTAGAACCGAGCCTTGAACGATTGCTTTTTTCAACTCCCGGATTCCTAAACCCGAAAGAATCGTCAGTGCCGATTTAGGCCCAATTCCCGAAACGCCAAGCAAAAGTTTAAATAAGGCCCGCTCTTCTTCGCTTAAAAATCCGAACAAAAGCTGGGCATCTTCGCGAACCACATGATGAGTCAATACTTTCACTTTTTCACCAACTTCGGGAAGCTTTTGTGAAGTAGAAAGCGGGACTAAAAGTTGAAAGCCGATCCCGCCAACGTCAATCGTAATTACGGTCGGCGATTTTTCGGCTAGAACACCTGCTAAAAAACTATACATGCATCAAATCCTTTTGAAGGCGGTTAAATTTTTTAGAGTGGCTGTGGCACAGGGCAACAGCAATGGCATCGGCTGAATCAGCAGTAAGGGGCCCGCGAAAACGCAGAATGCTTCGCACCATATATTGGACTTGATCCTTCGCGGCACGGCCATTTCCGCATACCGATTGTTTCACACGCGCCGGCGGATATTCGACGACCGGAATTTTGCTGGCGCTCGCCGCAAGCATGGCCGCCGCGCGGGCTTCGCCCACTTTCACGGCCGCTTGGAAATCTTTTTGATAGAATACATTTTCTAAAGCCACAACTTCGGGTTTCCATTCCTCAAAAATCAACTTCAATTCGGTGAAAATAATTTCAAGCCGGCCGGTGATTAATTTTTCTTTGCCCGCATGAATTGTTTTTGAAAAAATTAAGACCGGCTGCTTACCGCCATCCTCCAAAATCCCAACGCCGGTCTGAATCGTTCCTGGATCAATGCCCGCAATCCGCATGGTTTACGCTACCTCTTTCATCACTTCGTCCGGAATGTCACAATTGGCATAAACGTGCTGTACATCATCTTGATCTTCCAATGCTTCAATCAAAGCCAAAACCTGCCGCGCATGGGCAGCGCTAACAGACACCAAAGTTTTTGGAATCATCTGAAGATCTGCAGATTCATAAGGAATAGGAGCTCCTTCCAACGCTTTTTTTACTGCTTCAAAATCGTGAGGGCTGGTCAGAATTTCAAATTTATCCCCCACCTTCGATAAATCTTCGGCGCCTGCATTTAACACCAATTCCATCAATTGATCTTCCGTTGCTTTGCTTTGATGAACGACAATGAAACCCTTATGCTCGAAGAGCCACGATACGGAACCGGCTCCGGCCATGTTGCCTGACTTTTTTGAAAAAATATTCCTAATTTCAGAAGCAGTCCGGTTTTTATTATCGCTCAAGCACTGAACATAAACAGCAACGCCCTCGGGGCCATATCCTTCATACACTACTTCTTCATACGAAATGCCTTCCAAAGCGCCTGTGCCCTTTTTAACCGCCCGTTCAATATTATCGGCTGGCATATTTCCGCTTTTAGCTGTACTAATCGCAAGACGAAGCCTCGGGTTCGTATTGGGGTCACCGCCTCCGGTTTTCGCCGCCACGGTAATTTCCCGGATCAATTTGGTAAACATCTTACCGCGCTTGGCATCAACCAGCGCTTTTTTATGCTTGATACTGGCCCACTTCGAATGTCCGCTCATCCCGTTAGAACTCCAAATAATGATGGTTTTAATGATAACGGTTGTTGCACGGTTTCAACTGCTTGCATTTGAAATAACTCCGTTACGTTTAGAGTTCTAACGGGATCATAAGGAAATTTTCTTTCCAGAATTTAAAATGGCTCCTGCGACTAAAATGGCTTCCTTGACGGCCCAAACATCGTGAACGCGAAAAATATTCGCGCCGCGTTCAAACGCTAAAACGCAAGCGGCGGTCGTCCCAAAAAGCCGCCTGTCAGGCGCCATCTTTGTTACTTGTCCAATAAATGATTTTCGCGATGGTCCGATTAATAGGGGCCGGCCCAGCCGTTTGAATTCCGCCAAACGTTCAATCAGCTCTAAACTTTGATCAGCAGTCTTAGAAAATCCGATTCCAGGGTCCAAAACGATTTTGTCCGAAGAAACACCACTTGCTTCGGCAATCGCCATACTTTCCGAAAGCTCGCGGGAAACTTCTTCCACCACATCCCGATAATCGGCCATGAGCTGCATGGTTTCAGGCGTTCCCCGGCGATGCATTAATACAAGCCCGGCATCAAATTCCCTAACCACTTCTGCCAATTTGGGGTCATTGCGAAGGCCGCTGACATCATTAATGATTTGCGCACCGGACTCAAGAGCGCGTTTTGCAACTTGAGCCTTGGTTGTATCAACAGAAATAGGAACCTGCACCTGCCCTTTGAGCGCTTCCAATACCGGCGCCAGGCGGTGCCATTCTTCCTCTGCGGAAACAGGTTTTGCGGCCGGCTTTGTTGATTCGGCCCCTACATCCAAAATATCCGCGCCTTCTTGAATTAAACGAAAAGCTTGTTCGACAGCTTGGGCGGGATTTAAAAAACGGCCGCCATCATAAAAAGAATCTGGGGTTAAATTCAAAACCCCCATCATCAGCGGACGTTCTAAGGTGAGAGCGGCGGCTCTTATTTTCCAGATCATAGAGATATCAGCGCCCAATTCATCAAAGAAAGGACGGGCAGGCCATTGGCCTGTTTGCGCCAACGCTACTGATTTGCCGGGCCGGGTGAATTTGCCTGTTCTACTTTCGAGACGTGATTGAGCCCAATGATTTGTTTAACCTCTTCGCTATCCAGCACTTCTTTTTCTAAAAGCCGGTCTGAAAGTTTTTTGAGCTTATCCAAATTCTCTTGCAGAACCTTTTTGGCCCGTTGATAACATTCATCTACAATCCGGCGGACTTCTTCATCAATGACAATCGCGGTGCTTTCGGAATAATCTTTTTCACGCATCAGGTCTCGGCCCAGAAAAACTTCGCGGTCTTGCTTTCCGAATGTCAAATGCCCAAGCCGCTTGCTCATTCCATATTCACAAACCATTCGCTGCGCGAAACCGGTGGCCACTTCAAGATCATTGTGTGCCCCTGTTGTAATCTGCTTAAAAACCAACTCTTCCGCCACCCGGCCTCCCAAAAGCACGGTAATTTTATCCATCAATTCCTTTTCTCGAACCAGATAGCGATCCTCAAGGGGGAGATGAAGCGTGTAGCCAAGCGCTGCATGGCCGCGCGGAATAATTGAAACCTTATGCAATTGATCGGTGGAACCCATAAGAAGTAAGGTAAGAATCGCATGGCCTGATTCATGAACCGATACAATTTCCTTTTCATCTTTTGAAATCACGCGGGACTTACGCTCAGGTCCGGCCATTACCCGTTCAATCGAGCTTTCAAGTTCGGCTTGCGCCACATCATTTTTATTATAACGGGCGGAAAGCAAAGCGGCTTCATTCACCAAATTTGCAAGATCGGCTCCCGAAAAACCCGGCGTAGAACGCGCAAGTTTTAACAAATCGGCATCTTTTGCTAGTTTCACATTCCGGGTATGAATTTTTAAAATGGCTTCGCGGCCCTTCATATCCGGCCGATCCACAACAATTTGCCGGTCGAATCGCCCGGGCCGAAGAAGCGCGGGGTCTAAAACGTCGGGCCGATTCGTGGCACCGATCAAAATAATTCCGGCATGGCTATCAAAGCCATCCATTTCCACTAAAAGTGCGTTCAAAGTCTGCTCACGCTCATCATGGCCGCCGCCGATGCCGGCAAAACGTTGGCGGCCTACCGCATCAATTTCATCGATAAAGATAATGGCTCCGCGCCCGCTTGTTTTTGGAGCGTGCTTACCTTGCTCAAAAAGATCGCGCACGCGCGCAGCGCCCACGCCCACAAACATTTCCACAAAATCGGATCCGCTGATCGAATAAAACGGCACATCCGCCTCTCCGGCCACCGCTTTTGCCAAAAGTGTTTTGCCTGTTCCGGGAGGCCCTAAAAGCAACACGCCTTTTGGAATTTTTCCGCCAAGTTTTTGAAATTTTCCTGGATCCTTTAAAAATTCGATGATTTCCTGAAGCTCTTCTTTGGCTTCATCCACTCCAGCCACGTCTTTAAACGTAACACGTTCCCGGTCACCGGATAATTTGGCGCGCGACTTGCCGAATGAAAAAATTTTCCCACCGCCTTGCTGGACGCCCCGGTAAACAAAAAACCAAAAAAAACCAATTAAAAGTAAAACGGGGAGAACGGAATAAATTAAATTGCGCCAAAATACCTGCGGGGGGTTGACATTGAAACTTTTGACATTTCGGCGCAAAAGAGGAATCAACTCCAAATCATTCACTGGTGTATTGACCTGAAAATACGACCCGTCCTTTAACTTGCCGCGAACGGTTGTTTCAACCAATTCTGCCGACTCGATTTCACCTGTTGAAGGATTGTTAATCAGCATTTCGTAAAAAACGCTGTACGAAAGCTGTTTCATCTCCATCTTGGGAAGTACAAAAATTTGAAGCAGGACAAAGAAAATAAGAGGAATGACAAGAAAAGCAATCAGGCGGCGGCGTTCGGAATCAGGTCCTTTTTTAGAAAGCGCGGGTTTCTTGAGCGGAGATTTCTTTGTGGGAGAACTCTCTTTAAAATTGGCCTTATTTGGCCCTGAATCCTGATTTTCCATAAGCTCGCATTTTAACAGTAAAGGGAAATAGGGGCAAGCAATTTGTAACCTTTTGGGAGGCTTGGACTTATATGAGGGGTCGGGAAATATCCCGACCCCTCAGTAAAATACGGATGAACTGCTTTGTGCGGTTGGTTACCTTAAATATCTCACCCATACCAATACCGCCGACCCACGCGAGTCTATCTCCTGAAACGACAAGGGGTAAGCAATCGCGGTCGTCAAAAGGAATATGCCTACTGATCAAAAATCCCTTGAGTTTGACGGGCTTGGATTGACCGAGTGGCTGAAATCGATCGCCCGCTTTACGATTCCGGACCAAAAGAGGAAACGAAAGCTTTGTGCCGTCAAAGATATCAAAACGTCGATCTGTTTTTCGCAGGACCCGGGGCTTTTTCGAAAGCAATTCACAGAAAAGTGTTGCGTCAATTTCAGGGATATAAAGCGGCTTCCCCAAAAAAAGCGGATAAGAAAAAGAAATGCGATGTTTTCTGGACCGCTTCAGGCAAACTACTTCCGAAGAAACAGCCGCAAGAATCCCTTTTGGCAATTGAAGTTGAAAGTGGCGTTCCATTGTCAAGCGCTCCAAAAAAGTATTCCAATGCTCAAAATCTAACTCCGCCTCCGCCAAAGTTCGAAGCGCACGGCCGATCAAACGATATTGAATGGAAGGCCGAAGCTGAAGAAATGATCGCTTTGGAAAAGCAACTTCGTCTTCGTTTCTCTGTTTGGCCAGTCGTTTATAAAAAATGTCCGCTGTTTCTTCCAAGAATGCGAGGTCAACATCTAAAAGATGAGGGAGGCGGGCCAAAGCCTTTTTGACCTGTGGATTAAATGAATGCTCGAGGAAAGGCAAAAGTTTAAGGCGAATCCGGTTCCTCAGAAATTGAAGCGACCAGTTGCTTTTATCTTCCCTAAAACGGATTGAATTCACTTGAGCAAAGCGCCTGATTTCATTCCTTGAAATTTCAATGAAGGGGCGCATGATATAAACATTGTTGAGCTTCCGTTTAGGCCGAATCGCCTGAAGCCCCTGAAGCCCCGTCCCGTTAATAATCCGCATCAAAACCGTTTCAGCCTGATCATCCTGTGTATGGGCTAAAAAAATTTTGCGGGCACCCTTAGCCTCTGCTGTCTTTTCAAAAAAATGGTAGCGTTCCTCGCGGGCTGCTTCTTCAAGTGAAATTTTTTCTTCCTTCATTTTTTTCTCCACAGGAAGGCGCGCTACAAAGACGGGAATTTTAAAGCGCCGGGCGAGATTTCTAACGAATGCCTCATCTTGATTGGAAGCTTTGCCCCTTAATTTGTGATTCACGTGGAGAATTCCAAGTTTCAATTTCCAAGCCGGCGCAATTTCGGTGAGCAAGTGAAGGAGTGTTGTAGAATCGCAACCGCCTGAGGCAGCGATAAAAACGGTATCGCCTTTTTCCAGCATACGAAATTTATGAATGGTTTTTAAGAATTGTTCTTGGATCACAGGCTTGATTATATCACAGGAATAAAAATGGTGGCGGCGAGAGGAATCGGCGCCTTACGTTCGCTGCGCTCACTCCAGGTCGGCCACTCGCCCCGTAGCAAGATGCTCCTTAATAAGTCGCATCTACGGGGCTCACTTCGATTCCTCCGCAGTCTTTTTCATTCCAAAGGAATTAAAAATGGCGGCGAGAGGAATCGAACCTCTGACCCAGGGCTTATGAGTCCCTTGCTCTACCAACTGAGCTACGCCGCCATGAAGGAAAATCTCCTAAAGGCATAAAATTGTAACGAATCCACGCCAATCCGCAAGAATTTTATTTGATTCCGCTTCTCAAGGTTTCAAAAATACGGGCTGTTTTTCATCCTGAGTGATTCACCTTAAATCTCCGAACGCGATCATACGTTCTAACGCCGCACAAATAATCGTATGTTCCTAATAGTTTGGCAAATGAAATAATCCATCGATACCAAAAAAATTCGATCCAACCCAAACATACAAAATAGGAAATTTCTTTCGTGTTGAAAATTTTTTGATCGCGTTGAAATGCAAAAAGCGGGATCAGTGAAGCCAAAGCTTGGCATAACACCATGAATAAAAAAATCCCAAAAAACAACCGTTGATCGATAAACCCAAAAGCATAACCAACAAGTGTCATTAAAATGCTTCCTAATTCAAAAAAAACGCCGAGGACTTCATAAAGCACAAAATAAGGAAACGTCACAAAAGCGAAGCGTCCGTAACGGGGATTGCACATCATATATTTATAATCCCATACTGCCTCGGCCGTCACCCGATGCCAACGATTACGCTGTTTCATGAGGGAACTGACATCTCCAGGGCCCTCCGTCCAGCCGGCACAATAAGGAAGCATTAAGATTTGATAACCTAACTTGCTATTTTTCGCAACGTAATCATGAGCCCGAAAAGTAAATTCGACATCTTCGCTGCTATACTGAGGATCATAGCCTCCTAATTCAACAAAGACATCTCTTCGCCATAATCCAAATCCGCCGGCTACGATCGGCATTGTATTCCACCGGCTCCATGCGATCCGGGCACCAATGAACGAACGAACATATTCCAGATCTTGATAAGCTACGGTTGGCGGGCGCAAAAAATTCTTCTTGATCACCCGTCCGTCTTTGATTCCGAACTCATTGGCAAGCCCAAAATAACTTCCAACGCCAATCAATCGCTCCGGATCCTTTTGAATGTGGGCCATTACTTTAAGAACTATATCCGGCTCTAAAACTGTGTCACCGTCCATCACGCAGACAAACTTATATTTGGCGATATTAAGCGCTGCATTCACAGCTCCCGCTTTTTTCTGCCCGCTTTCTTTATGGATAACCGTAACATGCGGATATAATTTCGATTTAAAAAGCCCAAGAACTTTTCCGGATTGGAAGTGATCGACGTAGGGATTGAAAACAAATTTCAACTCCAGCGTTTCTTTTAAAATCGTTAACGTCTTGTCTGTCGAACCATCGTCTACCACAATCAATTCAAACTCGGGATAGTTCAAATTAAGGATTGACTGGACAGAATCGCGAATCCAGGCTTCTTCATTATGCGCGGGGATGATCACGCTGACGGGAATCGTAAAAGTGGATACGGAAAAAGCAGTGTAATCTTCTTCCCGATGCTGCCTTGCTCTCTTGCGATCTTCAAAAAATCCAACCCCGCCCAAAATCAAATAATAAGCTGTTGCCAAAAGGTAATAGGCAATAAAAATGAAGAACGCGGCGGTGAAAAAATGCCCTGATATCATCTTTTATCTCTTTGGTTACGCCTCATCGCTTTGGATGCGTTCCGCAAGATGAGGATCGATCGTTTGAATTACCTTTAAAATATTGGCGCGGGCGGAAAAAGAAAACGGTTCCAAATTTTTCTTCAAACCGAAGTAAACACCCGAACGAATCATGCGCTCAAGGAAGCGAGTGGTGGCAACTTTTGTTTTCGGGTCTTCAGAAAGGATGTCCCTCAAAACTTTAACGACGTAATTGGAATCCACAAGCGCATCAATGCAATACCTTCGCGTAGCTTCGTCGCCATGTTCAAGATATTTGGATAGGTACGGGAGCGCGCGATCGATATCCTTCATGATTGCATTCTTAACGCTTTCCTTTACAAAAATAGAGGGATCTTTCACCATCAGTTCGATTAACTGCGGAAAGGATTCGGGGCCGGCAATCTTAGAAAGCGCGCGTACGGCCTGCATTCGGACAAACCAAACATCGTCGTAAAGGCACTTAACGAGAACGCTTCTGGCTTCTTTTTTTCCCAAAGAGCTGAGACATTCACAAGCCGCTGCTCGCACGTCAGCAGATGAGTCGGAAGCGAAGCGCACAATTTCTCTGAAGTAATTGGTCTGTTTAAATTTCGAAAGCAGCTTAATCATCCAAAACCGCGTGATCGGATCAGGGCCTTCCGCCGCTTTCAAAATTTCACTGGCAATTTCCGGAGGGAAAGATTCAAGCAAGGAAACGATTTTGTGGCCGCTGAACCGATGTCGGCTCAAAAAATCGATCAAAATAGCAGCGGCCTGTGGCGTCTTAATATGACTGAGGGCAAGCATGGCAAAATAGGAAATATCGTCATCGCGATCGAGAAGCGATGCGCTAAGAATCTCGACGGCGGCAGGAGATCGAATATATCCAAGTGCGGTAATGGCTTCAATTCGTTGCCATTTATTTTTAGTTTGTTTGGCGAGATGATCAATTTCATTTATTTTTCCGGAAGCAAGTAGACAATCGGAAAGATAAGGTTCTAGATTTTCCGGAATGACGTCTCCGCGATGGCTGATCGCCTCCAAAAGTTCGCGGGCAGAAAAACGGTTCACCAAACCAAAACACGCGGTTTGAATCGCTTTAGGACTTTTGAGCGCGAGATTGCGAAAATTCCTTTTGAGTTTGGTAAATACATAAAGATGCTTCCGAACTGTTACTTCTTGGAGAAATGTGTAAACAATTGTCCCGAAGCTTAAAAAAGCGATCAGCCCAAAAAGAATCGCGTCGATGAAATAAACAAAATTGAGGAAGGACGGACTCATTTAAAATTTAAGCGAGAGCCCCCCATTAAAACCGCGTTTAATGAAGTTAGGTTGTTCTTCAGAGTAGGAATATCCGCCATAAATCTTCATATTCTCCAATAATCTGAAATTGATGCCCCAAAAGAAAATAAAGCCCTCTTGCTCTGATGCGGGTAATGTCTGAATATCAAAAAGCCGCTCGCCTGCCGCAACTCCGAACCAAGCGTTCACTCGTTGATGAAGTTCAAGATTAACCTTGGCCGTTGCCCAATGCGCATCGCGCCTTCCTTCCGTAATTGAGACATTATAGTCTGCCATCAGATAGTGATTGCCGTAATAATAAATCATACCCGGAGATGCAATCAGGACTTCGGCTGCCTTATAATGCAAGTACCGACTACCTAATTTCCAATGAAGCGCTTTGATAAGCGGCCGCTCATATTCTGCTTTGGCCTGAAATCTGTAAATATAATCCGTATCAAAACCAAAACCAAATTCGGCGAGAAGAAGGGATGAATCTCTGAACTTAAAGTAAGAGCCAACATGGAGAGTTTCATCGATGACGCGATCTCGATTGTGGACGTTGAACTCAATATAAGGCAGCTGGCCTTTGATCCGATACATGATGAGATTTGTATAAAGCTGCCAATCAACTTTTCGTGAGGAAATGTTGACTCGGCTGTATTCGTAAGCGGAATCAAAATAAAGTTTGCGATCTTCCCCGCCGAAATAAGGCGACCATTCTTTTAATTCTCGTTCCGTATCAAGCTGCGCCGCAATCACCGGATTACAGTGAAGGATCAAAAACAGGATGACAACCGCACAGATTGCCCGTTTCATTTCCGCTTTTCCGTTCGGCGCTGAAAATAGGCAACTGTTTCATCGATGATTTGATCAATCCCATAGCGCGACTGGTATCGGATCGTGGCCCGGATACGGGAAAGATCGGGCGCTCGAAAGGTTACATCTTCAAAATGCTCACCATAAAATTTTTCGTAGGAAATGTAAACAATTTTAGAGCGCGAACGAGTTTTCTGCTTAATCTTATAAGCCAATTGTTTAATCGAAAGCGATTCGTCGCTACCGATATTGAATGTTTTTCCACAAGCTTTTTCGCTCAAACTTAAATCAACAATCGCACGTACCGCATCTGTCACATAACAAAAAGAACGAATTTGCGATCCATCACCAAAAACTGTAATTGGCTTATTCGAAAGCGCTTCTTCAATAAATCGAGGAAGCACCATGCCGTAATTTCCGACTTGCCGGGGCCCCACCACGTTAAACAATCTTACAATCACCACAGGCAATTTTTTTTCAGTGGCATATGCTAAGGCAAGGAATTCATCCGTCGCTTTCGAATCCGAATAACTCCAGCGGCTGGTGCTTGTGGAACCTAAAATTCGATCATCTTCCTCCCGAATAGGCGAAGGAGGTTGCTTCCCATAGACTTCAGAACTTGAAGTAATCAACACTTTCTTATCGTATTTGCTGGCCAGCTTTAGCACTATTTCGGTGCCTTTAACGTTCGTTAAAATCGAATCGATTGGGTGATCGAGGATATAGATAATGCCGACGGCGGCAGCCAAATGATAAACAATGTCGCAACTGCGAATCAATCGCTCCATTAAAGCGGGGTTCATTACAGAACCTTTATAAAATTTAAAACTGCGGTGGGTTTTTAAAAGGTGGCGAATATTTGATTTGGATGCCGTGGCAAAATTGTCGACGGCCGTTACGGAAAAACCTAAGTCCAGAAGCGCCTCGCACAAATGCGAGCCAATAAATCCCGCTCCGCCCGTCACTAAGGCTTTAATTTGTTTTTGCGGCATAGAAAGTAGGTTCGAAAGCGTTTGAAGATGAAAGGTATACTACCATTTTTAGCCAAGCGCACGAAACTTTTATTCAAAAGCCGAATCGGTTAATCCTTCGATCCGTGTTGAGGACGCCAGCGGTTGTGCATCCAAAGCCAATGGATCGGTTTCTTACGAATTTCGGTTTCGATGCGATCGACAAATCGTTGGGTATTCACCTGGATATCTGTTCGAACATTGCCGGTAGACTCAATCGATAACGGCCCTTCGACACTCATGGTGTAATGACAATCATTCGTCCTATGAAGGAAATTAAAAAAAACAGGTGTTCCGAGCCGCAAAGCAGCAATAATCGGAAGGCTTGTCGTGAGCGCCGGTCGGCCGAAAAAATTGGTTTCAATGCTCCCTTCGCTCACGCGTTGATCCATCAAAATACAAACGATTCCATTCTCTTTGAGGCAATTTAATGTTTCTCGAACTCCGCCCCCTTTCTCAATGCTTTTTAACCCCATTCCCCCACGAAGACGGAGCGCATACTCATAAAGATAAGGATTTTTGAGCGGCCTTGCGAGAGCGTAAACAGAAGCGCCCACAGGTCTTGCCACCAGCAAACCTCCCATCAAAGCCATGATTTCCCAATTTCCGGTATGACATACAAGCACAATGGCGCCTTTCCCTTTTTGAAGGGCCGCTTGAACTTGATCCCCGCGGTGAACGGTAACCAAATAATGCTCTGGGTGCCGGATCATTCGAGGCATGGACAACCATTCAACTCCAAATTCAGTTAGATGTATGAAAGCACCTCGAGCAATTTCGCGAATTTCAGATTCAGACTTTTCTGATGAGTACGCCTGACGAATATTATCAAGCGCCATCCGGCGGGACCGGCCCAGCAAAAGAAACAACAAAAAACCAATGGGCCTTGCAAGGTAAAGGGCTAAGGAAAGAGGTAAGAGATTAAGAAAAAAAGAAACGGAACGAATGACAGCGTATTCAATGAGATAAACGGTCTTTTTCATGCGTTTTTCAACGTTTCGAAGTAAGCCAACAGGAAGCGGCGCAATCCAGGTAGTTCCAAAAGAGAAGAAGGCTTTGGTCGGTTGGTATTCCCTTCCAAAGCCTTCATCTCCAGTATGTATGGTAGCGGGGAGGGGATTTGCCCTGCCGCTTTTGCGGCAGGACTTCCCGTGAGGAACTTGACGTTCCTCTACGGGATGACCACTTCCCGCAATCATTTCTACCTCTGAAAGTGCCAGGCCTTTCAGGCCTGGCAAATAAATGAAAGAAATGGTAGCGGGGAGGGGATTTGAACCCCTGACCTCAAGGTTATGAGCCTTGCGAGCTACCAGGCTGCTCCACCCCGCGATGATGATTCAAAAAATTTCTAAGTTGCTTTCGAACAAAATTATGCCCTGCGCCGCTCTTCAGAAATTTTTCGCGGCCCAAAGCATCTTGCTTATGTCGATACATTTCATAGTAAATCAATTCCAAAGGACGTCGTAATTTGGTTGAGACCATTTGACCAGCATTATGTTCTCGAAGCCTTTCTTCTGGGTGCCGATCCGTCTGGCCAATATACCATTCATTGTCCTTCTGACTACATAAAACATAAACATAATGTTCATTCATTTTCACCAGGCTGCCGCGTAAAATTCGCTCCTTCGTCGCTCATCACGCGGCCCCGTGAGCGCGAAGCGCTTTTACGGGGCTCCACCCCGCGATCAATCTTAAAAAAGCAAATCCATAGGAAAACCCCTGGAATCAAAGCAGGGATTTATTATAGTCATGTTTCTCGGAAATGCAAGGAATCAAAGTCCTCTAGCGGGAGGTTGCTTTGACTGGAAGGATTTCTTCTTCTGGAATTTCCTCTTCGACAACTTTATAAACCACTTCCCCCGGTTTCACGAGGCCTAATACTTCGCGTGCGGTAGTTTCAAGTGTGGTCAAGTCAGTTTTTAAAAGAAGTTCTTCCTTCCGGATCTCGGAAATTTCAGACTGAAGACGGTTAATTTCGCGCTCGAGATCGCTCTCCTTTTGTTTGAGCTTCAAGTATTTAGAAAAGCTCGGCAGATAAATTAAGGTGGCAATCACAACCACGGCAAGCAACCAAAAAAGGCGGGACCGGCGCATCGTTTAAGTTATTTTGCGGATGCGCGGGCGAAACTTTCTTTATTCAGAACCGTGCCCGCATACACGGCTTTAGATCCCAATTCTTCCTCGATTCGAAGCAATTGATTATACTTGGCAATCCGATCGGTCCGCGAAGTAGAGCCTGTTTTGATCTGCCCTGTGCTGAGCGCCACCGCTAAATCGGAAATGGTAGTATCCTCAGTTTCTCCGCTCCGATGGCTCATGACAGCCGTATAGGAATGTTTGTGGGCCAGCTTGACCGCTTCAATGGTTTCAGTTAAGGTTCCAATTTGATTGACTTTGATTAAAATAGAGTTCGCTACTTTTTTCTCAATCCCCATCTTAAGCCGTTTGACATTGGTCACAAAAAGGTCATCCCCCACAAGCTGAACTTCTTTGCCCAATCGATCGGTCAAATTCCGCCAACCATTCCAATCATCTTCGCTGAGGCCGTCTTCAATTGAAAAGATCGGGTAACGCTCGCAAAGCCTCGCGTAAAACTCAACCATTTCTTCTGCGGATTTTCCGCCACACTGATCGGCGGACCCGCCGCGATTTGTGGCGGGCACTGATTGACTTTCGGCGCGCAGGACATATTTACCTGGATTTGAATTCGCACCAGTTTTGTCATGCCCAAAAAAACTGGAACTTGCCGGGTCAAGCGCAATTTTGATGTCCGCACCCGGCTTATAGCCTGCTTGCTCAATCGCTTCCACAATCACATCCAACGCTTCTTCGTTCGATTTGAGATCCGACGCAAATCCGCCCTCATCTCCCACGGCGGTGGAAAGCTTGCGATGATGCAGAATTTTTTTAAGATGATGAAACACTTCCGTACCTATTCTCAGTGCTTCAGAAAATCGCTTGGCACGAAACGGCATGATCATAAATTCTTGCAGGTCTACATTATTATCCGCATGAACGCCGCCGTTGATGATGTTCATCATGGGCACGGGAAGAAGATTTGCATTTGCTCCTCCAAGATATCGGAAAAGCGATACCTTCTTGGAATTCGCAGCAGCATGAGCTGAAGCAAGCGAAACACCCAAAATCGCATTAGCGCCGAGAGACGATTTATTCTCGGTACCGTCCAACTCGATAAGAAGCTTATCAATTTCAGCTTGTTTCTCAGGATCCTTTCCAACAATGGCTTTTTGAATTTTTTCGTTCACATTATGAACCGCCTTGAGAACTCCTTTGCCAAGGAAGCGGCTTTTATCACCGTCGCGAAGTTCAACTGCCTCGTGTTCACCCGTAGAAGCGCCACTCGGAACGCAAGCTCGGCCCAACGTACCGTCATTCAAAACAACATCTACTTCAACCGTTGGATTTCCACGTGAATCTAAAATTTCTCGTCCTTTCACTGAGCTAATTTTTAGCGACATCAATTACTCCCTCCTGCCTTCCGTCATCACGAGGACCCGCCAACGTTTTGTGGCGGGGACGAAGCGATCCCCGAGATTGCCCCACAGGGGCTATCCCGATCCTATGGAAAAAAATAAATAAATGGGATTGCTTCGCTCCCTTCAGTCGCTCGCAATGACTGTTCCTCATAGCGCTATCTTCCTTGAACATTCAAGAAATCTGTTTTTTTCTTCAAAAACATGAGAACTAAATAGATTGCGAGCCCGCACACAAATAGAATGCTCCACATGATATCAATGCTTAACTCGCCGGTCGTGATCAATTCCTCAAAAATATCCAAAACCGCATACACCGAAATGATGGCAAAAAATCCGGAATATTCGCGCCGCAAAGCATTTTTTAGTTTAAAAGACAGCTCGGGCTTCTGCCACAGGTTCAATTTCACCGGGAAAAAAGCGGGTGTTTTGCTGGCCCATTTCAGAAATTGATCATCATATTCCCTGCGCAAAAATTCTTCCTCGGCAAACATGATTTTTTCGTAATAAAGCCAAAACGCCAAAATGGTCATGGCCGTAAACCACCAGGACCGAAGCGAGAGGACAATCCCAACCCAAATCAAAAAATTCCCAAAATAAAGCGGATGGCGTATGAGAGAATAAACGCCGGTTGTATTCAAAAAGGCTGCCCTCTGTTCTTTAACATTGCGGCCTGAAGTCCCCCGCGGTGCGCAACCCACCGCATACATACGAATGCCAAGGCCTAGGAAGGAAATCAAGAAACAAAAAATTTCCCATATTTGATCTAACTGATGGCTATGCTGAGGATAACCAAAGCGCTTCAACGCCAGAAGAAACAACGCCATTAAGACCAGCGGTAAATAACTTCGCCACCGGAACAGCCAATTTCCTGTTCGTTCAAATTCTTCTCTGAGTGCCATTTAAGAACCTTGTAATAATTGATTTAACTGTTGGTAATACACATTGATGGATTTAACGCCAAACGCGACGGCTTTCATCAAAAAATAAGTCAAAACCAACATCAAAATCGTTACGATCACCTTAACTTTTTTCGAATAATTCGGATGAAACCAAACGAGCGGCAAAATCAACGGCCCCACACATAAAAATGCGATAACCAAAAACGAAGTTTTAAAATACCATTTCACCTTCGGTGATCGATTTAAAAATTCACCACAATATCTGCATTTAATTGCTTGGTCCTGTATTTCTTCCGCGCAAAAAGGGCATTTCATTGTTGAACGCCTCCGGAAGCTGATCCGCCGTCATCGCGAGGAGTAAAGCGACGAAGCGATCTCGGAGATTGCTTCGCCCCTTTCCGCCTAACAGACCGGCGGATCCGCCGTTCCGCTGGGCGGACGGGGCTCGCAATGACGGTTTTGCCAGTTACCTTCAATTTGCCGGCAAGAAAAAGCTCCAAGGCTTTCGGATAAAGTTCATACTCCGCTGCATGCACACGTGCTTCAAGCGTCTCCAACGTATCGTCTGGTTTGATCGCAACCTTGCGCTGTAAAATAATAGGGCCGCAATCTACATCCTCGGTAACAAAATGAACGGTAACCCCGGTTTCTTTCTCTTTTGCCTCCCAGACATCCCGAATGGCATGGGCTCCAGGATACTTTGGAAGAAGGCTTGGATGAATATTCAAAACACACCACTGCCAAGTGCGAACAAATTCGGGGCTCAAAATCCGCATGTAACCCGCCAAAATGACGGCTTCTATCTTCTTTTCCTTAAGCTTCTCCATTATTTTAACATCAAAATCCACTTTGGACTTAAAATCCTTACGTTCGATGACGAAGGTTTCTAGGCCAAGATTCGCGGCGCGCTTAAGCGCCGAAGCATTTGGATTGTCGGATACGATAAGCGCGATATCACAAGTGAGCACCCCCGATTTTACATGCCGCGCGATATTTTCCATATTCGTTCCGGAACCGGAAACAAAAATCGCAATACGCTTCATTGGTTAATCTTCCTTGCCCGATACCACAATGGCCCACTCACCCAAAATTTTCTTTTTTTCAAAATAAGCCAAAATTTCAGAAAGCCTTCCTCGCACCGTTTCTTCGAATTTCTTAGTGAGTTCCCGTGAAACCGAAGCGCGGCGATCGCCAAAAATATCCAACATTGCCTTCAATGTTTTTAAAACTCGGTAAGGAGACTCGTAAAAAATCAATGTTCTCTGCTCCCCTTCAAGATTTTGCAGCGCATCGCGCTTTGCCTTTTCCTTTTGAGGAAGATAACCCACAAACGTAAACACATGGGTAGGAAGCCCGCTCACGATTAAAGCGGCAACAAAAGCCGTTGGGCCTGGAATGGATTCAATCCGAACGCCGGCGTTCAAAGCCGCTTGAACCAAAGCAAAACCCGGATCAGAAACAAGCGGTGTCCCTGCGTCTGTCACATAGGCCGCCTGAGAACCGTTCTGCAGTTCTTGGATGAGTGAATCCAATTTTACTTTTTGCGTATGATCGTGAAACACGCGCAGGGGTTTTTTAATTTCCAAATGCTTGAGCAGTATTCCGCTGTGCCTGGAATCTTCGCAGATCACAAAATCAACTTCGCGTAGAAGGCGGACGGCGCGCAGTGTAATATCCTCTAAATTCCCGATGGGCGTTGCTACCAAATAAAGAATACCGGAAGAAGGTTGCACTTGGAAAGCGGCTGGCTAACGATTTCGTTCAACGACATAATCAAGAAGCGCTTCAAGGCTACGGCGTATGGGTGAGTCCGGGAAAACGGTAAGTTCCAGCAAAGCGCGCTCTGTAAATTCACGCGCTTTCGTGATGGAGTAATCAAGCGCGTCATATTCTTGAAGCAGCCGGATCAAATCTCCCAATTCGGAACGATTAAGGCCTGATTTTACCTTGGAAAAAATTTCGGCTTTACCCCCTTCGTCCAAAAGCGCAATCAATCGAATCAAAGGCAACGTCAGCACTCCGGCCTGAAGATCGGCGCCCAGTGTTTTTCCAAATTCATTTTCCTGACCCATGAAGTCAAGGCAATCGTCCATCACTTGAAAGGCCATCCCAAAATAAAGGCCAAATTTCTTAAGGCCAAGGATACGCTCCACATCCAAGCCGGATAAAATGGCGCCCGATTCAAGGCAGGTGCTAAGTAAAGCGGCAGTTTTGCGTTCAATGATCGTAAAATAAGTTTCTTCCTTCAAATTAAAATTGTTCTTCTCTTTCAGCTCAAGAATTTCGCCATCGCAAACAATGCCTGCTGTTTTTAAAAAAGTTGCAATCAGCCGATCGTTTTTCGTATCAAAAATAGCCTCAATCGCTTTGTCATGAAGATAATCGCCGACGAGGACGGCAACTTGCGAATTCCATTTGGCGTTTACGGTGGGAAGATTCCGGCGCAAATAAGCGGAATCAATAATGTCATCATGAATCAGCGTAGCGGAATGAAAAATTTCAAGCGCTGCTGCTGTAAGAATTACTTGTTCCGGAATTGAATTTCCAAAACTGGCTCCAAAGAGGACAAGTGCTGGCCTTAAAAGTTTTCCTTTGGATTGAAAAAAATGGCGAATGACATCGCCTGAAAGTTCATTGGGTGTGGCGAGGAGTTCGAGAATACGTTCTTCCACGCGCGGAAGAACATTTTGAATTGGTTTGTAAATTTCTTCAAGTAACAGCGGTGTTTTTTGAGGCATTACCGTTAATCCAATTTGACTTTTCGGGCCTTAACGCCGGCTTCTTTTAAAAGCCGCATCGACGTTTCTCCGAGAGGATAATCCATATTAAAAATGACTTCGTGAAGCCCGCTATTAATAATCATCTTGGTGCACAGCAAACAAGGTGAATAAGTTGTATAAATCGTGGCGTCCTTGATGTTCACGCCGTGATAAGCGGATTGTGTAATCGCATTCTCTTCACCATGCGAGCAAAGGCATTCATCTAACTTTGTTCCCGAACTTGTCAATTGATTGCACCTGGGGCATCCCCCTTCGCTGCAATTTTTTACTCCGCGCGGTGTTCCGTTATAGCCGGTCGCAATAATGCGTTTGTCTTTAACAATGACCGCGGCCACTTTTCGTTTAACGCAATTGGAGCGAAGCGCAACAACTTTGGCGATCCCTAAAAAATATTCATCCCAATCCGGGCGTTTTTTTTTATGCGCGATGGCCATCACAATTTTTGTAATCTTACTTTGAAACGCTTCGAGAGTTCCAGTGTTTGAAACCGTATGATCCGCAAGTTTGAGCGTTTGATTTAACTGCTGATCACTTTTGATTGAGCTTTTGGCTTCCGTTTGCTCAAGCTTTACAAATTCGCGGAATGTTTTCGGATCGCTTTCCCGCCTGCGTTTTTTCAAGCGCTCAAAGCGGATTCGCGGAGAAGCCGTAATGTTCAACAAAACAAAACCATTGCGCGATTTTAATGCTTTTGCTTCAGAAGGATGACGGATGGAATCAATGACATAATTTTTGTCAGTGTCGATATGCTCAAGAACCCGCTTTGCCAAAATATCAGGGCCGAACTTTTTGCGAAGCTCATTCCCGGCCAGAATAAGTTGGGCGCGCGTCAGCGATTTGCCTCTGCGCTTTACTTCCTCCCGAAGGACGTCAGAAAGCGAAAGATATTCAAAACCGCGCTCTTTTAAAAATCGCGCGACTTCGCCTTTTCCCGAACCGTTTTTACCTGTTAATCCAATAATCATATAGATAGAAGTGAAACCCCAACAATGAACTGGTTTTATAAGTCATCCTGAGGCCGTCAGGCCGAAGGATCTCAAGATTCTTTCCGCCACCCA